>Ga0255765_1000123_pt1 | contig 94629 bp, 58 predicted proteins | sample 041ome_8_FD_179965 | JGI IMG/M metagenome (GOLD analysis project Ga0255765, IMG submission 179965) | Coastal salt marsh microbial communities from the Groves Creek Marsh, Skidaway Island, Georgia - 041407BS metaG (version 2) | ecosystem: Environmental > Aquatic > Marine > Intertidal zone > Salt...
AAACCCTAAACCCTAAACCCTAAACCCTAAACCCTAAACCCTAAACCCTAAACCCTAAACCCTAAACCCTAAACCCTAAACCCTAAACCCTAAACCCTAAACCCTAAACCCTAAACCCTAAACCCTATTCAATCTGACAACACCCTAAACGTGAAGGGGGTATACAACATCCAGTATCTGCGAATGTGCGCCGTTTTCGATCGAATCAGAACATCGATGAAAAAACGAAGAGTGTAAATTTGTGTTAGGTGTTCAGTTTGTGAGCAGAAAGACGAGCAGAAAGCAGAGTGAGCAGATGGACGTCGACTTCAATCTCACAACGTATGCGTAAAAGCGCGCGTTGTAGACCACAAGGCACGCATTCGCGTGTGCTTTCTAGGGGGCTAATAAGTACTCGTAATCTCCATCAGTGTTTTCGATACTTGATGTAATATCTATCGTTTAAGTTGCCGTTCGTCCAAAGCGCATTAAAATAGGAGAACCCGTAGTCTGGAGGTAACGTGTTTTCGAAAGGTTTCCCATCAGGAGCAGTTGGTTCGAATAAGTGCGGCAGAACGGAGAGCTCGCGACACATTCGCATCGCGTACCCTGGGTCGTCCGTTACTAAAATTAGAAAAGCTCCGGTTTTTAACGTGCGGTGCGATTCAATCAAAAACGCGCGATCGACGAGACAGTTCGCGCTCCCGTTCCACTCCGGTGGATCTGGAAAGTTTACGTATATTTCATCCAGCACTTCGCTCGGTATTTGCTTTCGCATGCACTCGTGCGCTAATCCGCAGAGCATAGTGAGATTATCGACGCCAAGACGCAGACTTTTAATCCAAGTCAACGCTACGCGATTTTCTCTCATCTCAATGCCGAACCATTCCGTCGTGTCTTTTTCCTTCGCACATCTCGACGTGATCCAATCGCCATGGCCGCAACATACTTCCAACTTTGCTTTCATGAAAGCTTTTCCTTTCCGTTGGAATCTCGAAGCCCAAAAATCTTCATCAGGTGTCGGCTCGTTTTTTCCTTTTTGCTTGTGCACAAAGACGATGTCATCGGTCTCGTCGATACCATACGATTTGGCTCGTTTCTTCGCTTCTCGTCTAATATCATCTCTATCGTTTGAAATAAACGCTTCTATTTCGGATATCTCTCGCAGAGCGTCCGACGCTCTCGCCTTGAAAAAGTTTGAGACTGATTTACTCGGGGTTGTAGACTCGACGCTCGCTTTCTGATTGTTTTGTCGTTCCCTTTCGTTATTTGAGCTATTGTTAAACTGCTCCGCGTTGCGCTGTTCTTCTTCTGCTCTCTCTCTGCACTTTGCTATTGCCCGTTTTGCTACGTCTATGTCACCCACCGTCGCAGCGACTCCTGCTAAGGAAGCAAGCGCTGACGCTGGGATGTTCAATAGTTTTCCATTTTCATCTTGTTGTAATTCTAAGTCATTCAGTGTTTTTTCAGCTTTTTCTACGTCCAGTCTTGAAGCGTATGTCTTCGATAAATACTCGAAACACGCCGCGTCGGGTAAAACGTCAAAACATGCTCTCATCAAGGCGAATGCTCTTTCCGCTGAACGAACGTCGCGATATCTCACGCAATTTCTCAATACGGTCGAGAACGTCCTAACGTTTGCTCTTGGACGGCCCGCCGTACCGCGAACCATATCTTTTACTAACTCTAAAGCCTCTTCTATCAAACCTTCCTCGCATAACCCTTTGACGAAGACGGTGCAGGTTACCTCGTTCGGACTCTCCTCGCACTCGCTTTCCATCTTCAGAAAAACCTCGCGAGCTCGCTTCAACTCGCCAACTCTGACACACGCGTTGAGTAAATTCGTGTACGAATATGCGTTCGGTTTAATGCCATCGCAGTCGTTCTCGAGTATCCGAAACGCCTCCTCGGCGAAGCCGAACTGCTTGTCGTTTCCAAAATCACGAATGAGACGGTTGAAGAATTTCACCTCTTTCAGTTTCCTCGCTCGCTTTAAAAGAGTCTGCGCATCGCGAGACCGTTTTCTATTTGCTCTGAAACATCGATTCATCCCTTCGTCGAGCTTGGCGAGCTGAGAATATGGCGTCGGTTGTAACTCATTCGGTGATGACTGCGCCTTCTCTGTTCTTTCTTCCGTTGTTTCTTCTCCATTTTCTTCACCACGACGGCGGAGCTCTTCGTGCAACGGTGTGGATTCTTGCTTTTGTTCTTGTTCTGCGATGAAGCGCGCAAAGTCTCCACCAGCGACGACAACGGATGCCTTCTTCTTTTTCACCTTCTTCTCATCTCTCTTTGTCGTCTCGCTAGCTTCGCGTCTTTCCACATTCTTACGCTTTTCCGCCATGGAGTTACTTACTGAAGTAAATTTTGTCCTGCAATACTCGTAAAGTATGTCCTCAAAACTCTGAATTCTTCACAGTTAAGAAATTGTGTATCTCCTTTACCTTCGTCATCAGTCAACCCGATGCTTATTTTTAGAGGATATAGAATATTTCAAACGCGAATGCTTTGTTAGACTGATATGTTAATGCGCTATTCGAAGTGAAGGAAGAAAAACACACGTCCCGGCGCACGCGAGACAGAACGCCAGTAGCTCGTTGAAATTTCAAAAATTCATTCGCGCCGATTGTTACACATGACTACACCATCCAATAAAGACACGTTACTTGGTTTCCGAATGCGCAAAAGACGAACGAGACTCGCTATTATATTCAGTGTTTTTATTATATTGGCGTATTTGGATCCTTTGAAAAGAGAGGTGGACGAAGATGTTAATGAAAAGAGTAGTTTGGGAAAAGTTAATCTTAACGAGGTCGAGAGTGCGAAGCCGAAAACGACGACGACATCGATGAAAAGCGACGATTCAACATCGACATTGATGGTTAATTATAACAAACCATCCGCTAAAGCTATTATATCCTCACAATTCATATTCCCGGTTGGGACATACCCTTCGTCGCACTCGGCAACTATCATCGCGCTTGATAACGATGAAGACGACCACTATCGATTGCTAGCGTCCTGGTTTTCTGGTACTGAGGAGAACGCACCGGATGTTGCAATTTACACTTCGACGTATGATTCGAGAACGAACTCGTGGCAATCGATTCCAGACATTGCCGTCAGTGCTTTTCGTCCGAACGATAGCTCATGCGCGGTCATCTCTGGAGGCGAAGGATGTAAGTTACAAGAAGATTCTCTCTGGAATCCAGTTTTGGTAAAAGAAGATGAATACAATCACGTTGCGTTGTTTTACAAAGCTGGGAAACATCCTTCGATTTGGGAAGGCTACGTGAAACGCTCTGAAAATGGTGGTAAAACGTGGGAGCATCAAGCCGAAAAATTGCCGACGAATGTAATCGGTCCGGCGAAGAATAAAATTTTAGAAGTCAACAATAGATTATGGTTAGCGCCGTCTTCGAGAGAGGCAAACGCAAAGGATGGAACTCGAAATTGGAAACTCATCATCGAGCGGTCTCTCGATGGCGGGAAAACGTGGGACGCGGAAGAAAATGTAGAAGTACCGTTCGACGGCAACGCGATTCAACCTTCTTTGTGGAGAGGTGACGATGGGTATTTGCGGATGGTAGCGAGAACTGCCACAGATTACGACGAGAAAGGAAGACGCGCGGATCAGATAAAAGTCAAAAAGCAGACGTTCATCAGGGGTAAAAAGTATATTATTTACAGCAAGTCGTTAGATAAAGAAGGAAAGAAGTGGGTAAAAGCAAAACCAACGTCGCTACCTGGACCGAACAGTGGCATAGATGCGGTGAAGCTAAGAGACGGTCGCGTCGTGATTATTTATAATCATTCGTGGGGACTCAAAAGTCTCGGGAGAGGGAAATTAAACGTAGCCATATCGCACGACGACGGTCTCACGTGGACGCCGAGCTCAAACGTCGTTCTCGAAAACTTTGACGACGGAGCGTTGTCGACCGTGAACGTGGACAGAAAAAGACAAAAGAAACCGATCGAAATGAGCTATCCGGCCGTAATTCAGGATCCAAAAACTGATTTGATTCACGTTGTGTACACTTACGATAGACAAACGATTAAGCACGTAGTCATAGATCCGAGTAAACTTGTGTAAAATAAAATCAATGTCAACAATGTTGAAACCCCTAATGCTGCACTTTTTCTCTTTTCAAATTTCCCACAAAAAATAAAGTACCACTCTCTCGTCTTCACCAAAAGAGAGAGCATGAAGTTCGACCGCGATAGAGACGGCGAGATCGAACGAGAAGAAGGGGATCGCGTGCCCGCTGCAGAAGCAGCGAGACGTCGTTTCTTTCAATCACAGCCAGGTAAGACGATGAAAGAAGAGAGGGTTTTTCAAACGTTCCGAACGACGAAAGAAACGAAAGAGCAAAAACAGCGACGCCAAAGTTTTCACAGCGCCTCGTTCGCTACAACGCCCATGGAACCAACGCGCGTGCCTGCGTTCTCAGACTCTCCCGCGAAGAAAACATCGTCTTCTTCGTTTTTGACGCGAACGCCTGGCAAAAAACATCGCGCGTCAGACGCGACGCTTTCGTTTCGCACGAGCACGCAAAAAATACCCGTAAAGAGTGTATCGACGGCGACGACGATAACGTCGACGAACACGACGAGTTCTTTACCCGAGACGGTCGTGATGACCCGTACGGACGTGCCTCAACGCGAACAAAGGAGACGAGATGATGCAGAAAGCGAAAAAGCTCGGCGTTTGAAGAAGCGCGCACTTCTCGACGCTCTGCAGAAGGAGAGAGGAGAAGCTGAGGGCGATGAAGAAACCCCTAATAAAAACGCACCTCCCGCCTGGATTACAGCCCAGCGCGATTCGCGAAACATCGCACGCGGAGAGAAATTAGTTGCCAACGCATTGATGCGCGCGACGCAGCTGGACACGGAAACGAACGAGGATTTGATTCCGGATGCTTCATCGCTTTTCATTCCGACCGGCGCTTTGGAACAACTCCCACCATTTGCGCGTTGGTTCTGGAGTGTAAAATCACAAATGATGGATTGTTTAGTGTGCGTTCAAGTCGGTCGTTTCTATAACCTTTTCCAGAGCGATGCCGATACGGGAGAATCAGTTGGTTTGCGTCCATCCGGGAAGAATCGTGGTTTCATGCGCAAAGTTGGTTTCCCGCACGTGGTTTTCGAGGATTGGTGTGCGAAAATCATCGCACACGGGTATTGCGTCGCGAAGTGTGTCGAAGGGAAAGAAATTGACGCAAAGAAGAAACTTTGCGAACGTAAGGTAACAGAAATCATCACACCTGGTCTGAACAAAGGATTTGTTGACGATACAAATCAGGAGTCGTGGGTTTGCGCACTCGCTCAAGAGGACGACTTTCTTGGCGTTTGCTTAATTGACGCCGATAAGGGCAACGTAAAGTTTGGTTCGTTCAAGATTTCAATCGAAAGCAACGAAAAAAATTCCGAGAAAGTAGCCGAGGATACACCATCTGCTTTTGTGAAACTGGTCTCGATTCTAACGCAAGCGCGTCCAAAGGAAATCATTCTTTCGTTACGTGGGCCAAACGCCATTCGACGCAACGTGAAGTGCGCGATTAAACGACACTACGAGAGCGTCGGATCCGGTGCTTTCGCGTTGGAAAGAGCACACGACCAACACGAAGATATCGATGAGTACGATGAAAGTTACGCGAATCACGCGTCGTTACGAAACAATCCAGTCGTTCGCGTCATCGAAAGAGGCTGTGATCCTCTTCCGGAGATTTCCATCGAGGACGTCAAGCGTGCAATTCGTCAATTTGCTGGTGAAGCTGAATTTGAAACAGATACGGATACGCGCAGAGCAGTAGAAAACGCAGGAAATGCTGGACTCATAGCGCTGGCGTTCGGTATTCGATTCTGTGCCTGGGCAGGACAGTGTGAATCAATCTTCAGGTCCGCAAAGTATGGCTCTCTGGCCTCGTTTGTCAACATCGATTCCGACGATATACAAACCAATAATAATGAACCAGCACGGGAACGTAAAACGATGCTTGAATTCCATGGGAACGCATTGAAAGAGCTTGGCGTAACTGATGGAGGGAAAAGGTCTTTGATTGGTTTACTTTCACGTGATTGTATTACGCCGCACGGTAAGCGACGGGTGCGAAGCATGGTTTTCAGTCCTCTTGTACAAATCTCGGAGATTACAACTCGACAGGATACCATACAGTTCCTACTTAAAAACGCAGATGCGCAACGCGGTAGTTCAAAAAACGAGTGCATCTACGAAACTCGCGAATATTTGAAACGTAAACTTCCGCGCGGCGATTGTGAACGTTCATTGACGAAGTGCATGAACCTCGCGCAACATTGTGCCGCTATGTGCGCTGCGAATGCAAACGTATTGATTGAGGGCACTGATCCAAGCGCTCAAACGCAACGCAGGGATGCTGTTATCACATTGACTGCAGCGACAATTGGTGGCGCTACAAACTCCGACGAGCTTTACGGAGACGCCATAGAAAGTCTCAACGAAGGCGAAACTCTCGATGACGCTCTGGTTGCGTTTTGGGAATTAAATCAATCTCGTTTGGATGGCTTCTCAAAAGCGGTTGAATGCTTGATGATTTTAGCCAAGTCCTTGAAAGGATTGTCAAAGTTCCGAAACAAACAAGAACGCGTTCCTAAAGTCATCGATAACGCGATCGCGCTCGGCGAGACCGCGTGTCCACTCCTCGAAGACTTACGCGAAGCGCTCAGGGTGGACAAAATCAACGACGAAGAAAACGCGCGCAGAAAAATCCGAATCGTTACACCCGACAAGAGGGCATTTAAAACATACGCCCAAGCCGACGCTGATGCAGTAGATGCGGACAACGAGCGAAACGCGCGACGCCAAGAGAAGCAACGACGGCGTGATTTTGACGTGGAACAGTTCGGGATGGTAATGGACGATGACGATGATGTGGAAAACCAAATATTGGAAGATGAACGCGCCGCGTATTTGTTTGACCGCGCCGACCGTGCCGGAGCTCGAGCGTTTACGACAGTTATTGCGCAATTTGCGACACACAAGTGCTTGTGGCGTGCACTAATCAACACTGGTGCTGATGTCGACGCCTTGAATTCATTCGCTCGTCTTAAAGCCGAAGACGGCGCAAACGATTTCTGCGTGCCGCGATTTCTAAGTTTGAGCAAAAGCGAAGGATCACCCATCATTTCGCTGACGAATTTCTGGCACCCGCTTTTGGATGCGTCGCATCAAAATGTTGTGAAAAACGACGCGCAATTCGGTGGAAGCTTTTGCGAAGTCGATGGCGGTCAACCTAGGGAATGTCCTAGATTCGCGCTGTTGTCTGGTCCGAATATGGGCGGGAAAAGCACGTTAGCGCGAGCGATTGGACTAACCGTCGTCCTCGCGCAAATAGGAGCGCACGTTCCCGCATTCGAATGCGTATTGACGCCCATTCACCAACTCGTTGTGAGGTGTGGAACGCTAAGAGACGACTTACGAGCTGGCGTTTCCACCTTTCTCGCGGAAACTCAAGCGTGCGCCACCGCAATGAAAGTGGCAAACAAGAATACAACTTCGCTCATGATTATGGATGAAATCGGTCAAGGTACCAGTACTTCCGACGGGTACGCCATAGCATCAGCCGTTGCTCGAGCTTTGATGAAATCAAACACGGCAATCACTTTGTTTACGACGCACTTTCATGACTTACATGAAAGTTTAGCCTCTTCGAGCGCGTTGCGATTCGCCTCCTGCCACATGTCGAGCGAAATCAACGAAAAGACGGGAGATGTCGTGCGGTACAATTACAAGTTGTGCGATGGCGCGGCTCCATTTGGTTCGTGTGGACTCACAGTTGCCAGGCTCGCTGGCTTGGATGATAGTATTCTCCAAAAGAGCAAGCACGTTGCGCATTTATTACAAACGACCAAGCGTGCCGTAAACAAAACCAAGCGCACAAAAGACGATATTTTATCAAGCGAAGCGCTGAGTGCGTTGAAACAGCTCCTTCGCGATCCAAAGGTAAATGATGGACACACCGCAAATGAACGCGAGTGGTGCATCGAATTCTATCAGTACTGGAAGTATGTTGAAAGACTTTTAGCGCACTGAGGAGAAGATCCGTTAGTAAAAATTGATACGAGTACTCCCAAACAACTTTTGCACGTATGCAACAAAATGTTTTGATCAGAAAAACGAGAAAGAGAGACATGCAATTAACTGTCGCACCTACCCACTTCTCCCACACACACTTACTCTCGCTCACATAAAAGACTTTAAAATTAAGGATAAAAATGGAACTACTGGTAACTATTATTCACTACACGTTACGCAATTTCGCCGTTCCCATTACGGAACATTAGCGAACCCTCTAATTACTACTGCTAGTACTCGTGAAGTATTTCACTCGAGTCTCTCGAAACACCAAAAAACTTCTGGTGACGACAATAACGAACGCCACGCCTACGCACGTCGCCGCGCACAGAAATGCCCTACCTCTCGATGCTGCAAATACAGATCCTAGCAAAACAGGCGTGATGATTCTCGCCGAGGAGTTTATCGCGCTGTCGAATCCCATGACCGCCCCTCTAGATGTTGTCGGTACGCATTGCATCAATAAAATAGGGATCGATGGCGTGAACAGGGGGACACCGCAGACGTAAAAGAATGCACCTAAGCCAGTGGTGAACGCCGTGGTCGATACGCCAATCATAGCCAAACCGATTGCAACGAGCGCTAATCCTATGCCGCAGGTTTTTGTCAGTCCAAAAGCCTTAAAAATTGGCGCAAAGAAAAGCGTGGATATGCTCAGGGATACCAAACTCAAAGACGTCAACGTAGCGCCAATCATCGTTGGCCCCATTCCCACGGTTTTCGAAATTACGAGAGGAAAGAACGAGTCAAACGTCGATTGACCTGCGTTGTAAAGAAACGAGGTCACGCAGATTGTTCCCACCGCCGCGACCAGAGAGACACCAAGTGGACAACTCAAGTTCTGCGAATCGTACAACGCGTCCGCGTTAGATGCAGAACTACTAGGCTCTTCTCCTTCGCTTTTGTTTATGTCGTCGACTTTGTCTGCCACCACATTCGCCGTGCGCGGCTCCGCGACCAGTACAAACACTAGTATGGAGGCTAAAATTGAGGCGTATCCCGTAAACGCAATCGTTGCGGATAAATTCAACCCAGAACAAATGACGCCTCCTACGGTTGGTCCAACTACAAAAGCTAACGTGCAGCATGCTTCTCGCCAGCCCATTAATCGCGCCGTAAATGCGCCGTTTTCGTACCTTTTCGCCGCGATCCCCGCGTCGCTCCCGTTGCTGGTAGCTTTTTTACTTGCCTCACGCATAGAGGCTGACACGCTCGATCCAATATCGGCTAAGTACGCCTTGATGACTGGAGATGCACCTGCGCAACAACCAGCAAGCACGCGAAGGATTAGAAACGTTTCAAAAGAGTATCCGAGAGAAACGCACTTTGCCTGCGCCAATAAAAACGTACCCACTCCTAGGAGCGATAACGTAATTACTTTTTTCCGACCAACCATAGGTAAGTCCGATAATCGAGGCCACAGAAACAACGCAAAGAACATGCCCAGTGGATAAGCGGACGTGAGATACCCGATTTTGGAGCCAGGAATGTCAAAATGCTTGACCAACTCTGGCGTGATTGGTCCCGTCGCCGTAAAACCGAGGAGATGAAAGAACGCCGCTAACATGACGGCCAGTATCGACACGATAGTTGATAAAGGTATATCGAATTTGTCTCCTTTACTCGACGAAGACGACAGTGATGATGCGTGCACGAGCGCACTCCTACCCCGGTTGGTTTTTGTCGTCATAAACCTTCTGACAGATTTCAAATTAAAAGAGGAAGAAGATTTGACAGTTACCGACGATGTCATCGTCGTCGTCGATGAGAGCGCTACGCCGCTCCTTTTGTTGCTCACGCGCTTAATGCCGAAACATCTAATGTGTTCACACGTTGAATGCGTCGTCGAGCGTCTGTTTTGTACGAATGAAGAAGAAACCGAAGATGGCTGTGTTTTGTAAAAACCACCACCTCCTCCTCCTCCTCCTCGACGCGTCGAACGGCGAGATATTTTTTGCGTCCTCCTGGTTTCTCGGAAATCCTTTGAGAAAGTATCGCCGTGAACGATACCATTTCTCGAGATCAGTGACATTGACATTACTGTCGCTCTATCGTCGAGTGGCGTTCTCCTCCTCGTTACGCGAGTGCGAGTATGGATCTAAGAGAGAAAGAGAGAAGAGAAAAAGAGAGAGAGAGAGAGTTAAGTTTGTGGATTTCACCGTCGCTCGTGTTGCAGACTGTCTGCTGCTCCACGTCGTATCGTCATTTTTTTTTTACAGATTCACACACCGAAAATATCCTCACACAAGATATAACCGATGATGATGACGACGACGACGGCGGCGACAGCGACGGCGCAAACGACGATGATGCGCGCCTCTTCCTCGACTTCTTCTCGCGATGCCTCGCGGTTTCTATCGCATCCGAAAAAAACTACCGCCGCTCTCCGCAACTCTGCCAGACGAAACAACAACAAAAACGCGTCGTCCTCATCGACAACCACCGTCGTTCGCTGTCATCAAAAGACGTGTTACGAGACGATCAACTTAGGAAAAACGCAGCACGGCATTGCATTTACAGATCTGAACAACATTTGCAACGAGATGATTGCAAAAAATGGTATTAAAAATGGTCAGATTGTGGTACATTCGCGTCACACTACCACGGCAGTTACGATAAACGAGTACGAAGAAAGACTAGTAGACGACGCGAGACAGTTTTTGTTAAAATTGGTTCCTCCTCTCTATCCCTATTTACACAACGACTTACACGTCAGATTTCCTCCCGACGACGATCGTTGGAAAGGCACGGTTGAGGAGTGGAGAGCGCAAGAACCGTTGAACGCACACAGTCATTTGATTGCGATGTTGTTGGGACAATCCGTGACGGTTCCCATCTGCGACGGAAAGATGACCCTCGGGACTTGGCAAAGTATCTTATTCGTCGAGTTGGACGGCGAGAGAGAACGCACGGTTGGTATTCAAGTTTCCGGCGAGTGAATTTGTATTGTATTTACGTTCTTAAAATTTATTTATTTATTACAACAAACAGTCTTTCGCTGCCTCGTATGTACTTATTCTACCTCTCTCTCTCTCTTGCTCGTCCTCCTCCTCTTCTTTCTTTCTTTCTTTCTTTCTTTCTTCTTCTTACTTCGTAATGATGGATGCGAAAGACGCACCCGTCCATTTTGGAACTTGCTCTTTGTCCGCAGCCTTTTTCACCGGCGCGTTCAACAACTCTTCGTCTTCGGCGGCGAACATGTCTTCGTCTTCGTCCGCCCACGCCTTCTTCGTGTTCAAAGACGCTTTCGGCGTAACCATATCCAACTTTTCCGCGAAACTCGCCGTCGGCGCGTCTTGCTTCTCTTTTCCACCGAACATGGAATCTTGTTTCTCTTTTCCCGGCTTGAAAAACCCACTATTTTTGCTGTTGCTCTTGAAAAGCTTCGCCGCCATCGTTTCCGCCGCCGGCGGCGCTTTTGGCGTCACGTTATCGGAAACCATCTCTTCGTACGATGGAAGCTCTTCGGTCAAGTCTTCGTCCATGTTGTTGACGGCGGTTGTTTTCACCTTGATCGTCGCTGGTGTCTTGGCGACTGTCGCCCACGACGGCGACGAGGACGGCGCCGAAGCCTTCTCAACCGTGCTCGGTGGCGACATGGAAGTGTCCATATCTTGTTCTCCGCTTTCAACAGCCAATTTCGCTCTTTGGACAGACTTTCTTTTTCTTTGGCGCTCTCTCGCCTTTTCCTTTTCTTCGGCGAACACGTCCTCGTACACTTCCTGAGAAACGCGCTGTTTGAATAACGCCCAAAAGACGCCTCCTGGCGTGCGTCGACGGCTTCCGTCGGCCGTTTGCATCCCCCCTTTACTTTCGATATTTTGAACTTCGACGGCCAAATTGGACACCATCTCGCAACCAACGTTATCGACCGCTCTTCGCATCAGACTCACCTTCGGCTCGTTCAACTGGTTGCACACATCCTTTGCGATTCTACCAATATCGGAACTTCTGGAACCGTTGGCAGATTTTCGTCGGTTCGACTTGAACGCCGGCGACGCGCTCGCCTTGCGCTTGGAAGATTCAAAATTTAGGAGCAACTTGCCGTTGTTTCTGTTGCCTCCTTTGAAAATTTTCCCAACTCCACCAATACTATTTTCACTCTTCGTCGTCGTCGTCGTCGTCGTCGTCGTCAACATTTTTGGCGGTTGCTGAGGGGCGGTCGATGCCTCGTTCGCGCCGATGAGTTCGAAGGTTTCCTTCTCCTCGAGCACTCGAACGTCCTCAAAGTCTAAAGTAGCTGCGCTCATATTGTACAGAAACTAAATGCTGGAGTGTAAAAAGATTGTTTTTTTTTTCTCTTCTGCGGCGCGTAAAAGATGATGTCGCGACGACGAGATTTCAAGTAATGTCTTTTCCCCCTGGTAGTATTGCGTTGCGTGAGTGTGTTTACCCACGCGAATACTATCTGCGTATACCTCACAGAGTATGTGAAAAGTGAGGAACTTTGGAGAAGAGAGGCGTTGGGAAAGAAACAGAACGGAGAGAAAAGCTGTCTGTTTTTTTTGAATTCAAATTATTTTCCAACCGCCACAAACTTGGCAAGAGAATGATGGAAGTAAGTCCCCACGTTTTCTCGGGCTGTCTCAAGGGGGGGGGGGTGGGGGTTCTCGCTGGGAAAAAAAAATTGAGTTCAGTGAAGACCCGTGACCCTAAACACGACAGAAAATCAGAAGAATTAGATACGCACGCGGGAGGAGGAAAAAAAATTGGAGCCTAGCGACTTTCTTTCCTTTTCACATCAACTTTCTTCTCCACGCGCGCCTCCTCATATAAAGCACACACATAAAACAAAACCTACCAAAATGTTTACCACCATGTCCATGAAAACTGTCGCGCCGGTACGTGTGCGTTCTTTTCTTCGTTTGTCTCGCGCGCGAAGGAGAGAGAATTTTTTATTTGTTCCCTTTTTTTGCAAATAAGAGCTCCTTTTTTATTTGTTTGATGGGCGAGAGAAGGAGAGAGATAACGAGAAAAATTGTCCGGAAAGACTCTCTTAAACTCGCGCTTTGATTCGCCTTTGCGCGATTATCGCGTTTGTCCCGACGCAGAAGTGCGTCTACCACCCTCGTGGTATGCGCGTATACTCGAGTTAAGATAGGGAAAGAGAGAAGAGAGAGAGAGAGAGAGAGGAGAATGTTCCTCGGTGCGCTTTGGCACAAACACGATCATTCTCCTTCCGCCTTGCTTCCTCCTCTCGTTTTTTTTTTGTCCTGCCTCTTCTCTTCTCTTCCCCCACAAGACCAAGGGAGAGAAGAGAAGAAAAAAAACGAGTTTGTTGTTCAGCAGCAACAACGCACAATGTATGTAAATGAAATAGCACACTGACGAACGACACACACACACACACACAGGCTGCCGCGAAGCCGACTGCTTCCGCGCAAAAGAAGGTTTCTTTCAACAAGTCCGCCGCCTTGGCCGCGGCTGTTGTCGTCACTTTGTCCAACCCGGTTATGCAAGCGCACGCCGGCTTGACCGAAGACTTGTTAGCCTCTTCCGAAGCGAACAAAGAAATGAACGACAAGAAGCGCGCGATGACCTCTTCCGCTAACTTTGCTAGATCCAGAACGGTCACGGATGGCTCTTGCAAGTTCCCGGACAACTTGTTGGGTTGCGAAAACGCCGCCGAGTTTGGCAACGTCAAGTTTTTGTCTGACGACATCAAATTAGAATGCGAAGGTACCAAAGCTGGCAAGATCTGCGCCTCTGAAGGCAGCTTCGCCGGTTCCAGAGGTGGTTCCGTCTTTGGTTTGTAACTTAAACGCGGGGTTACGCATAAAAGAGTTGTGATACTAAAAATCAATAATATATAATGCACTTTTCTCGTTCGTATGGTTCCACCTTTTCGACCAGGCCAGAATTTTACAGAAAACGAAAAAAAGCGGCTGCTGTGGGACCAATTTCTCTTTTTCGCAAAAAATTCTTCTTTGCGCGCCGTCCCACTTCTGTTCAGAATAAACACCGGTGTTTCATCTGCTCTAGTACAAAGACAAGCAATCGAGTAAATCTTGTAGACCGTCGCGTTTATTGTCCTCGCTCGACGTCGTCGGCTCGATCGAAAAGCTGGAGAGAGAGAGAGAGAGAGAGAGAGAGAGAAAGAGAGAGAGAGAGAGAGAAACAACAAACTTTTACCGGAACGAAGTCTCGTTTCATTTTTCGCACAATTGGGCTAAATGGGCAAACAATACGACTGTCACAAACAGAAGTATTACGTCCCGCAGAACTTAAAGCCGCATCAGATATTGAATTTGAAACAAGCCTCGAAGAGAGTGCAGAAAGATAGGAGCAAAGCGACGAAGCAAGCTCTCGGGAAGAAGGCCAAAGTTGCAATTAAACTCGCCAACAGAAAAGGCGGCAGAGGTAAACGAAACGAAGCGAACCCAGAGTTCAAGAAAAATCTAGCCAAGGCGAAACGCTTGAAGAAGTCCAAACGAAAAGGCAAAGTATCTGGACGAAGCCGCTAATACGAGTCACATTATATCGTTTGCTTGAAGAAAATGCCCACCGCGAACAACGCCTCGAGTACTGCAGAACATGTTTCCGAAGCCGAGAAGTTCGTTGCTAAGGTTGCCGAGTTTCTTCGCGAGAACGTCCAGCGAAATGAAGATTGGAACGAAGATACCGTGAAGATGGCGTTCGCGGAATCCGTCGCAGCGCTGCCGAAAAAATCTAAAGCGAAGAAGAAAATTCAAGAAAACTTAGACTTATACTCGGATTTATTAGTCCAAAGAGTTTTTAGAGAAAAGGAGTGCAAACCACTCGAAGAAATGGATCCAGAGTTGCATAAGTTGAAAACTGAAATTGAGGATCCCGATAACGCTTGGTACGCGTTGAAACAAGAAATTCCAACGGACTGGTCCGAGCTTAATTTCGAAGAACTGCTCGTCCAAGCGGACTATGCGATGAAACGGGCATCTTTCGACATTCCAGGTTGGGTATGGAGAGAATGCGGAGCAGAGCCAAAGTCAATTGCCACGGCTGAAGCAAAACGCGTAAACTCTACGAAGGCATGCATCGATTGCGTCGAGCGATGCGTGAAGTACTTTTTATCTATGACGTTTGACAACAACAACAACGGCACCAATACCACCACTGCTAGTAGCGGTAAGAGCGTGCAGTTGAACAAAGATGATGCGAGAGGCTTATCGGAAATATTGGGCAAGATCACGGAAATCACGAGTTTACGACGCGCCTCGGGCTCTGTTTTAGAATGTCCGCCCGATTTGCAAAGTTATATCGCCCGTTTAGTATTCTTTAAATACGCGTTTCGAAAGCACATGCGTCGACTGATCTCATCGTCAGAAGCGAGTAAAACGGACGAAAAATCGGCGAGTGGAAAAAAAAGTAAGAGCAATTTAAAAGAACAGCGCAGAGATCGAGGGATAACGGCCATGCACGATGCTGCGGTATTATGTCGGAACTATCGCGGTGATATCATTCACTTTTTAGCAAACTCCATGGGAGCTCATATGAGTCAAAACATCGAGAATATTAACGATGCGAATAAGGTGTTTCCTTCGTCAAAGTTCCTTGTTGATTTGTTGCCAAACGTTTTAGAAGAAGACGACGAAATATTTGAAGCCGCGTTGGGTTTGGGTGATTTCGACGAAGAGTGGGAAAAACAAGCGTCGCGCGTACTTGGTTTGAAGTTGATTTCGACTAAGAGCGTCGGCTTAAACGCGAACGCTGGCCCTGACCTCGTGCGACGTCCAATGTTGCAACGCTGGAATTTTGAGAGGCAAGCCTTTGAAGACGTGCCATCAAATTTTAGCGAAGAAGTGGAGATCAACATGTCTTCCCTCCGTATCAGCGACGATAAAAAAGACGCCAACGCTAAAGACGAAGAAGATTCACCAGCCAATGATCCAGACATGGAAATCGATGAGTCAATGTATTACAAGGAAGAACAACTCGAAGTACCGAGAGAAGAACAAGAAAGGTATGATATGCAGGCCAATGCCCAGCAAGGAAAAAATAAAATAGATGTAGGAGACGAGAATGATACAGTTAGCGGCACCATCGGCGAAGTTCGCGCTTATTTCGATTATTTACGTGTTTTGCGCCGGTACATTTCTGTTCTTAGGGCCAGGAGAACTACCATTGGGCGTAATAAAGCAGATGCTCTGATGCGGTGCTCTGGAAACACGCCGGCTCCAACGCTTCTGCTCGCAAAGTTACCAGAAGGCATGATCAGAGCTATAGATCCATCGTCTGCTTCTATGGAACTCGCCGCGATTTCTGAGGAAAAGTTTGAATCCATCTTCATTGCCTGGGTTTCGGCGAAAAAGTTCCTGACCACGGCACATTTGAATCCTGAAAAAGCTGCGAATGACGATTTGTTCTTCTTTGATGGAAATAACGTCGAAGGTGCCAAGGAGCTTCGACAAAAGATGTTGGAAAGTGCTCCTTCTTCCTCGAAAAACGCGGCCGGTGCAAAAAATCAGTCGATGGGAATACCAGAAGCTGAGGTGGACGAAGAAACGGATGAAGAGATTGAGAAAGAAGTCATGGATTTTCTAGACGAGATGAAACCACCCGATGTGGATGATGATGACGATGATGGAGAAGAAGAAGAAGAAGAAGAAGAAGAAGAAGAATCAAAGGACGAATGAGTACAATGTACCAGCTTTTAATTGAACTCTACAATATCTACCGTACTACTATAAATACTACTATTTTCGTTTTGAGGGAGAAGTCACCGCTACCGCTGCTGATAACGTTTTTGCTAAGCGTCGTTCTCTATTCGTTCGTATCCGTGCGAACACCGAAGTACTGAATGCGATGCAGAGAAAGATACCTATTAATACAGGGGTAAACGTCGGACCTGCTCGACAAAACAAGCTCTTCGTATTTTGTATACCACCTTTTTCGAAGCCACAAACTGCTCTAGATATAACCGCCAATCCCGTCGCGTTGAAGAGACAGAAATATCGAAGCAACTTCAATTTTTCGCTTGATTCCATTCTCCAAAACCAAGAGAAGAACTTTTCCTTTGCCGGTGCGTTGTGATGCCACGCGGTATACACCGCTCGTCCTTTCTGTGCGACAAAATAGAGCTCTTTTTCTACTGAATTGTAAATTTCTTTTTTCTCCTCGTCTCTCTTGTCGTTCTTCTTTTCATCAACATCGCCGTTCTCGATAATTGCAAACGTCGTTTTATCGCACGCCACGACGAACGGATTGTCATCGTGAATGACGTGCCAATAGTCCCCAAACCTCTCAGAAAGCCGCTTGCGCAATTCCGTCGCTCTTTTTTCCGTGCTCTCGTATGATTTATCGTTCAATGTGTCCAAAGCTAAAGCTTCCACGCACTTTGGTAAGCTTTCGTTTCCCTCCGTGATGACTGCCGCGTCTTTTTTGCTCGCCGCGTTGCTCTTCATAATCTTCTTCTTCTCCGTCGCATCCTCGGACTCTTCGGTAGCTCGTAATTTTATCTCTGCTTCTGCGACGCGCTCGGGAGTCGATTTTGTCGTGCTTTCAATCTCAGCGTTCTCCGCGGCGGTGAGTTTAAACGACTCGTAAATCAACACTCGCACCGGTTTCGGTTTCACGTCACACACGACGTACGTCAAAGAGCTTTTTCGATATTTCACGAACGCCGAGAAATCATCCACGCCGACGACAACGTTCAGATTTGGCTGTTCACAGACAATCTTAATGTACGTAGCGATCGCTTTGAGCTCTTGGGTCGTGAATGATCTCTTAACTGTTGCGGGCGCAGTGGCAGAAGAGGAGGAGGAGGAGGAAGATGGAAAAAGCTCGGGAGCGACGGCTCGCAAAGCAGCACGAACCACGCGAAGTGCGTTCAGTCTCAACTTCTTCGACGAATCCGCGCGAACGACTCGAAACGATTTCGAATGCATGATGAATGCCGATACTCGTTTATTCTGTATCTGTTTTGATTCGATTTCCAACCACAGCGCGAGTGAGTGCAGAGAGAGAGAGAGAGAGAGAGAAAGCGCGTTCGTGTTGGTTGCAAACAAAGAGAGTTGCTGAGGAAAGAGAGAGCTTTCTTTTTTTTTGTGGAGACCGGTCGGCGCCTCTCTCTCTCTCTCTCTCTCTTCTCTCTCTCTCTCTCTCTTGACTTGTGAGAACAAAAAAAAATAAAAAATTGACAACCGGAAGACGAATTTTTCATTCAAAAACGCGTCGTGTATCGCCAAAACACGCGCTCACGTTTCACTCAAGGTGCATTTTAATTGGCATTCTGCATAAAAAAAGAGCATCCTCGCGCGACTGAGGACTCTGATAGGTGCGAACTTCTTCGCGTGATATCTATTCGAGGGCAATTCCGCGCTCTTAATTTTTGCCTTTTCACTCTTGTTTTTCGTTGTTGTTGTTGAAGTGTTGGAGTTTCCTCTCGACCTGATCGTGAGTTGGAATACTCGAGGACGCATAAAACAGGTTTCCTCGACGTGCAAACGACGGGAACGGACCACTAGGCGCGATTGGGCGCACAGATAGCCTTTAGACGCGCGTTTCGTTCGTAAATACATTTTTTACCCCGTCACATTTCAACTCACAAAAAGCAAACGAATTTTCCCTCTCTATTAGTAAAACAGAAAAGGTTGTGCACAGGGCGTAGACGCTGCGAAAAGAAACCGACCAAACATCACAGTCGTTGTTATATTTAAAGAGAGGTGGGAGAGCGTACGGACGCATACATTTTATATACAATAAAGCTGGTGGTTTTGTTTTGTTTTCGAGATTGAGCGGTCGGGATCGAGGAGGCGAGAGAATCGAGAGGGACCACGTAAAATATATATAAAACAAGAGCTTGTACGATAAGGAGAGAGCATTAGGAAAAATGAGTGGATTGTACGGAGGGTCTCCTTCGCAAAGCGGGTATCGGAGAGATAACACCAACGCTGGTGGGATTCCTCCGCCACCTGCTGGTTTAGGAGGTCGTTTCCCGCCGATTCCTTCTGGGGGCATCGGCGGTGCAAACGCCCAGCAACAACAAAACATTGGGAACCTTCTTGGGGGCAGTAGTGGTGGAAGACCAAATCCAAACGCCGCTCCGAGAATGAACGGAGGTTTCGGTATAGATCCAATTCAACAACAGCAACAAAACTTATCTGGTTTAGGTGGGGGTAACGGTTTAGGCGGTGGGAGTTCCTATCAGCAAGGTGGACCGCAACAAGGGTATGGAGCGCCTGCGCGCACGGCTTCCTTTGATGCTTCAGACTTTCCCTCGTTAGGAGGCGGAGGTCAGGGACAATATGGGGACAGCTATCCTCCTCCGTATCCACAAGGGAATGGTTACGATGGTTTCGGTGGAGATGGTCACGTGGGAGGCTATTATGCGAAGCCGCCGCCGGAGTTCGCCATTGAGCAGGAAGATTTTCCAGCGCTAGGAGGCATGGGTGGTGGCGGAAGTGGTCCTAGAAAACCTCCAGATGCTGCGGCTGCGGCTGCAGCTGGCGTTGCAAAGCAGCAGCAACATCAGCAGCAACATCAGCAGCAACAGCAACAACAAATAGGGGGTGGTGGAGTTGGGAATATTGGGGGAGTGAATAGAATATTTTCGGGTGGTGCGCAAGGTGGCGGCATAGATGGGAATAATGATTTGGGAATGCAACAGCAAAGACAGCCGAGCTTTGATGCTGGCGGGGGCTTTGGAATGGGGAATTCTCGAGGTGGGTATAGTGGTCAAGATTTGTTACGCCAAAACTCTAGTCAGTCATCCAATTCTGTCGCGCAACAAACGGCGAATATGGATCCGAACGATCGGTATGGTCTCATGGGTTTGTTGAACGTCATTCGAATGACGGATCCAAACTTGACTACTTTAGCTCTTGGAACGGATTTGACAATGCTTGGGTTAAACTTGAATTCGTCCGAACCGTTGTATACGAATTTTTCTCCGCCGTGGCTGACGGATGCCACGCCGAAGCACGAATTAGAGTTGCTCATTCCGGCGTGTTATAATCAGCACACGGCTGGTCGAGCTCACCCTGCAATGTTTTCAAAGTTTCAGCACGAGACTTTGTTCTACATATTTTATTCCATGCCTGGTGAGGAGGCTCAATTGTATGCCGCGGATGAACTGATTCATCGCGGCTGGGGGTTCCATAAAGAAATCAAGGCGTGGTTGATGCGAGTTCAAGGCACGGAGCCAACGTCGAAAACGGATTACGGTGAACGCGGTGCGTTTTGGGTGTTTGACGTCCAATCGTGGGAACGCGTTCGCAAGGACAACTTCTTGCTTTCGTACGACCAACTCGAGAATCGACCGCAGGTGGCCGCCACGCAATGATATTCTTTCTGAGCGGAGCGGGACTTCCCTTCTGTAAATTACAAATATTGCAATAAAAAACTGTTAAAACTAAAAAAATCTTTAAAACACAAAGGACCGTTCGTATTATCTAATTATTACACTAATCAAGTTGAAGAATTTCTTCTTCTCTTTGTTCTCTAATGATACGCTTTTTCCGATTTCTATGAGAAATTTGCTCGTACTAATGACTACAACTCCTCTTCTTCCTCTTCTTCCGGAACGTGCAACTTTTCGATGGCCGCTTTGATTGAATTGACGTCTGCCGAGGACGGCTTCAAATCTAAAGCGAGCGAAAAATTCAACATCGCTCGGTTTGGCATCTCTAACTTTTTGAAGATCCGGCCCATCAAAAAGTAGACCGACGCCTCTCTCGGCGCTACCTCTCGCAACTGTTCTAACTCATCCAACGCCTCGCAATATCTTTCTTCGCTCATTAAAACCGACGCTTTTTCGTACTTCGCTAACGGATTGCGCTCGTCCAATTGAATCGCTTTTTGTAAAGAAATGTACGCTTTCTCGGTCTTTCGCAACGCGTGTTGCGCCATCCCCAAATAGCAATACAGAACGGAACTCTTCGAGTTTATTTCGATGGCATGTTTGAAATGGTGCTCAGACATTTCATATTTTTCTTGTCTAAAGTAGACTGTACCGAGACCGTACCAGGCGTTGTAATGTCTCGGGTCCAAACTCAGAGCCGCTCGATAGCACTCAGTCGCTTTCTCAAAATCTTCATTTGCAAAGTGTTCGTGCCCTCGAAGGGTATAACCGTACGCATATTTAGGATTCAACTGGATTGCTCTGGCGAAGAATCGCAAGGCAGAATCATGTTCCCTTTGTAGGGAGAAGCAATTTCCCAAAGCGCACCACGTGTGCGGATGTAATCGATCAATCGTCTGTGCCTCTCTCGCCAAATGAGAGAGTTCAACCTCACGCTTCAAATGCCAAAGCACGGTCGAATAGCAATCGATGCCGTCTAAATTGAGTGGCGCGATTTCTCGCGCGCGCTCAAAAGCTTTTGCAGCTTCTGCGTATTCCACAGCCTCCGCGTACGCTTTGCCGATTTGAGTCAAAACGTAACCAGTTTCGAATTGCTCCGGGCTGCACGTTCTCAAAGCCGCTATGGCTTCGTGACATCGAAACATTGCTAGGTGCCTCGCGCCAGACATGATGGGGTGGAATATTCTCGCAACCATCGCAACGGAATCCTTTGGAATAACAAGCTTTGTTTCTTCGCCAACGTTTTGAGTGCTCATGACGGCGCTTCTGTGCATCTCTACGATATGTTGCTGATTTTGTTGCTGCGTCTGGAACTGCGAAAGAAAATGAAGATTCTGGTTCGCTCTGTTGTGATCTTCTTCCGTCATCATTCTGGCGTTCATTCTGGCGTCGTTCTTTTTCGCGGTTGTCGTGGTTTGATCGAACATTTGCGCCGGAGTCATAGGCGTTGAAGCTACCGATGGCGTTTGCGTTCCTACGGCGAAAATATTGGAAGCGGGTGGTGCCGGCACAGCAGGCGGAGCCGCCATCTGCGACGCCAAACGGGAGCTTCTTCGCAAACCTACTTCTACATTTCCTAGCGCCTCAACAGGTGCCGCGTGCGTAGTGGTTGCAGTCGTATTCGTAGCTGTTGTCGATTCTGGGGTATCTCCAAATAATCGTCCAGAAACTTTCCTCAATTTACCTTCGTCCATAAACTTACGCCTATCGTTGAACGGGTTGCTCGATACTCCGTCACCTCCCAGTGGTGCCGTTTGCTGTGTTAACACAACGGGATCACTTGTATTGAAAGCAGTCGAAGCCGTCGACGCGGGAGGTTTTACTCCGTGTTGAGGTGGTTTTCGTGGGACTACTGGAGTTTCGTGTATTCCCAAGTTCAGAGGTGACGGCGTTACGTAACGCATGCCGTCGGCGGGATTTCTTTGTTGTTGTTGATGTTGTTGCTGCTGCTGTTGCTGCTGCCCGTCGTGATCGCCTAAATCGAAAGGTGGTAACGCACTTCCACTTCCCTTAGTGACTGTTGACGCTAAATGATTACCCGAGTACCCTCTGTTTCGGATGCTACTATAAAATGTCGTCGCTGGTTTTCGCCGCAAGAACATGCTGCTGTTGCTGTGCGTGTATCGACTACCACCACCGCCTCCGCCCCCGCCCCCACCTCCGCCGCCGGTTGAGACAATTTCGGGAGAAAACACGTTGGCAGCGTTGAAATTTGGGGCGCCGAAGAAAATCACGTCGTCTTCCTCGCGATCGAACGATGTTCTCTTTCTCATCATCATAGTCTCGACTCTCTTGGTGTGCGCAGAGGTGATGTCGTCAGCGCCCATGGCACAGAGCTCGTTGAACGCTGACCACATGAACGGATCTAAATCCAAGGCACGTTTGAAAGAATCGATAGCTAATTGACGTCTGCCGGTATCTTTTGCAATCTTACCCAGTAAATATTCTCCGTAAGCACCTCCTGGAATGGTTGTATTTTCTTCTTGCATAGCTCTCTTTCGCATCTCTCTTTGCGTCGCTCTGTCTATGTTTGGATTTCTGTTTTCTTCTCCTCGACGACGATAATAGTTGTCCTCGTCGTCCGTTTCCTCGTCGTCTGAGGAGAAGTAATGGTCTTCATAGTCTACAACTTCCGTCAGTGTTGTTTCTGCGTCGGATAGTTTCCCAATCTCGTATGCCGCGCTCGCGAAGAAATATCTCGAATCTCGACTCCTTCGGTCTTTCAAAATCTCGTACGTTCGATACGGTTGTTTGTTCAACCGATAACATCTGGCTAAAGTCAGCGCGTTCTCTTCGGTGTTTGACACCGCAAACAGGCGTTCGGCGATGAATATGGCGTTTTGGTAGTCCATTTTATGCATCGCGTTCGAGACGCACATTTGTAAATACATCTCCGCGTCGACGACGCCTTGTTCTTCTCGTTCTTCTCGTTCTTCTTCTTCTCCTCCTCCTCCCCCTTGTTGCTTCTCGTTTAAATTTTTTTCATTCTTTTGTTGCGTCGTCGCTTCCATCTTCATCCGAGCGTCTCCTCCTTGAGAAGTGGTCGCGGTGTTATTCTTCTTCTCTGCGCTCTTGTGGCGAGTCATGGTGCATCTATTCAATGAATGATAGCTTTTGCGCGCAAGAAGACGCGAGAGAAGATGTGTGTGTGTGTGTTGTGAGGACGAACGACGAGGGGGATTTTTTTTTCGTTTTTTTCGACTTTTCGTATTTCGTTCAACGAACTGAACTCCTTTTCTTTCTTTTCTTTTTCCCTCTTTCCCTTCCAGATCCCCAGTTTTTCCTCCTCTTCGTATCATACCACTACTTTTACAAAACACACACAGACACACGCGAACTTAAGCTAGATACATTTAAGAGAACATGTCTCGAGGCTCTGGCGGAGGGTACGATCGTCACATCACCATCTTCTCGCCGGAAGGTCGTTTGTACCAAGTAGAATACGCGTTTAAAGCGATTAAGGCGGTCGGGATCAACTCCATCGCGGTGAGAGGAAAAGACTGCGTCGTTGCCGTGACGCAAAAGAAATGTCCGGACGTTTTAATCGATCAATCAGCGGTAACACACATGTTTAAAGTGACCAAAACGTTGGGCATGTGCATGACTGGGAAAGATCCCGATATTAGAAACGTGGTGCAAAAAGCGAGAAAACAAGCCGCAGAGTTTCGGTTTGAATACGGGTATGAAATCCCGGTGGACGTTTTAGCGAATAAAATGGCGGACGAGTTTCAAGTGTACACGCAACACGCGTACATGAGACCTTTAGCGACTATGTGTATATTAATGGGAATCGACGAAGAGAGAGGCGCGAGCTTGTACAAGTGCGATCCGAGTGGGTATTACGCGGGGTATAAAGCTTGCGCAGCCGGGAATAAAGAGGTGGAAGCGGTGAACTTTTTAGAGAAGAAAATAAAGCGCGAGAGCAACGTGAGCGATGTCGATGGGGCGTGCAGATTGGCCATCTCGACGTTGCAACACGTGTTAGGGGAAGACGTAAAAGCTAAGGAATTAGAAGTGGCGGTAGTTACGGTGGATGCGCCAGAATTTAGGCTGCTGTCGGAAGGTGCCATCGAGGACCATCTCACTGCTATTTCGGAGAGAGACTAAACTTAGTAGTAGAGTTTTATTCTTATTCCATCAATTGTACTTACAATAGGTCTTTTTATGTTTTCCGGGCGTCATTTTCGTTGGCTTTTTGGGACATGTGCGGTACACGCGTAGTGAGTAAAAAAAAGAACTCATCTACATTTGAGGACCGTTGTTCTTATCCTCGTTCGACATTTTCGTTATGCTCAACTCTAAGCCAGCTTTGGCGATTCGCAACATATCCCCTACTGTTGGCGCCATCAAAAGTGCGGGTCTAATTTCGTAAGCGACTCCGAGCGATGGAATTGGGTTGATGTACGAACACACCCATACTGCTCTCTCGGCGAAAGATTTTACGTCCGGGAACTCACCAATATGTGATTTGATCAATTCCAAATGTTTCGGTTGCTGTTCACGTTTTCCGTCGATGACTAATCGCTCCCATTTTTCTAACAAGCCGTCCAGATCGCTCGATAGTTCAAGCAGTGCTTCTTCGTTATCGGCTAACTCCCTCAAAGATTCCATCATTGCGAACGAGTCCGTCCCTGGTTTCGGTATGTAATCGTCTAAACTCCCGCACGCTTTGTCGTCATCAATGAAACGAACACGCACGTGAGGTATCTCATCTTCGTCCAAGTACGGCCCTTGTTCGTCGATTTTGAATCGCTTTGTTCCGGTGAGCTCGACGAAAGTGGAACCGTCGTCGTTTACTTCGAACTCGGTCACTTCGACTTCGACTCCACACGGTAAGACTTTTTTATTCGTTGGGCTCATACCCAACATCGCAAACTTCGTGCCGAGTGGAATATCTCCTTCGCCCATGCTCGTCCCACAGTTTAAACTTCTTTTTGCGTCGCCTTTCGTCCCGAAGTTCAAGCCAAGTCGTTGCTTAGGGAGAGATGCATCGAGAACCAACACCCGCAGAGGAGTTGTTTCCGTTTCTCTCAAACGCAGCTGTTCCATTCTTAGTTTCAAAACTTCCATGTTCATATCGGTCTCGTTACTATCATTCTTACTGTTATCGTTATCGTTGTTGTAATCATCGTTAGAAGATGAAGCACGAATACCTCTGCGTCTTTGTTGTTGTTGTTGTTGTTGTTGTTGCTGATGTTGCTGATGTTGTTGATGTTGACGATGATGATGATATCTAAACGATGACGATGCACTCTTTAGTCGGGCAACGTTGACGTACGACGTCGAACACGAAGAAGAAGACGACGTTCCTCTCATCGCGTTCATCGTGGTTTCGGTGTTTCCGCGACGTCGTTATCTGGTAAATACTATCACGAATGCTGCTGCTGCTGCTGCTGCTGGCTTTCTCTCGAAGACAATCAACGAAACGAGGCGGTGCCCAAGTTTTGTTTTTCGTTTTTGTCTGTTTGTGGCTTGTGGTGTACTTATGGCGCTTTGATGAGACAAAAAATTCACCTAAAATCCCGCACACAAAGCAACGCCTAACGTTTTTCAGTTTTGCGCGTTTTGTTATCGTAGTATTGTATTTATACGCACGCAGACAAAAACTAAGAGAGACTGTTAAAACTACCAACACTACCATTACTCGTACTAAGAGTGATAAAAAAACATGTTTAGGTTACTCCCGCCGATAAGCTATTGGGGTTGGACCAGATACTTTCTCCCGTTCGATGAAACGAAAAACGCAATCATCGTCATGGGTTTTGCCATCTGTATCGGGCTTTTACAAAGTCATCCGGACGTGTTTTTACCTCCGACGTTACCTATGGAACGAAAAATTGAATTGTATTCGAACAAAGTGGTCACTCCAAACGGCGTCATTCCTGCTCTAGTGACAGTGTATCACGGGAGAATCCAGAGCATAGAGAGGATGGAGAAAAAACCAACGCGACCAACGAACGAACAAGACAAGAAGACGACGAAAAAGATGAACAAAATAGTAGAGTTATTAGACAAAGGGACGACTTTTTACGATTTCACGGGTAAAGTTATCATGCCGGGTCTCGTCGATTTGCACGTGCACTTGAACGAACCAGGAAGAACGGAGTGGGAAGGCGTCGAGTCGGGGACGAAATCTGCCGCGGTCGGCGGGGTAACGACGGTGGTGGACATGCCGTTGAACTCGATACCTTCGACGGTAGACGTGAAGTCGTTCGAAGCTAAGTTAAGAGCGATACGCAAACCCAGAGGGAAAATGTTTGTAGATGTCGCATTTTGGGGCGGTCTTGTACCGCAAAATGCTCACAACGCGAGTATATTGGAAGACTTGTTGGCGCAAGGTGTCGTTGGCTTGAAGGCGTTCATGTCTCCCGCAGGAACGGAGGATTTCGATCAAAGTTCTGTGAAGGACATCAAAGCGGCGGCCGCGAGTTTGGCGAAATTCAACGCTCCCCTGATGGTGCACGCTGAATTACCGCCTAAAAACGACGCTTCGTCCACCACCGGTAAAGATCCAAGGAAGTATAGCACGTACATGAACAGTAGACCGCGAAAATGGGAAAAGGTTTGTTTGTTTGTTTGTTTCTTTTTCGTTTTTTCCCAGATCTCTTTGGGCTCACGCGAGAAATTCCGAAAGCATGAAGAAGAAGAAGAAGAAATACGGAGCTCAATTCAAAAGAAAGCGAATGATGAAGATTCATTGGTGCTAATCTTCTCACCAAAAGCTGCAACGGTTGCGGCTTGATGAAGAGAACAATTACCGATGTTATCCTTGCACTGACGTTTTTTCTCGTGAAAACTATCTCTTCTTCTCTTCTCGGCGATATTATTTTTTTCTCTTCGAAAACTATTTTTTGAGTTCTTTCGTTTGATGTATACTCAAGTGCATCCACTCTTCTTTCACGTTTATTATCTTTACAGGATGCGATAAAAGAGTTGATTGATGTGGCGAAAACGAACAAACTTCCGCACATCCACATAGCGCACGTTTCGGATGCGGATACGTTGTCTTCGATCAAAAGCGCGAAAGAAGGCGGAGCAAAACTCACCGCGGAGACCTGTCCGCATTATTTGTACTTTAACGCGGAGTCTATTCCAGATGGAAGTACGTTGCACAAATGTGCGCCACCAATTCGCGAGGAAGAGAACCGACAACGTTTGTGGGATGGTTTATTGAAAGACGGAGGGTTAGATATGATTTCTTCGGACCATTCGCCGTCGCCGTTGGATTTGAAACACGTAGAGTCTGGAGACTTTATCAAGGCTTGGGGAGGCATTTCAGGGTTGCAACTCAGTTTACCGTTAACTTGGACGAAAGGGAAGGAAAAAGGGATGACGATGAGTCAATTCTCTGGTGAGTACGAATCTGCTGTTGAACGTTTTGGTTTTTTGTTTTGTTCTTTTCGTTTCGTTTTTATACTTTGCGAGAAGGGACGGGAGACGAGGGATACGGTGATTGATACCCACCAGTAATCGGCTCTATCAATTTATATTTATATTCTCGCTACATTGAGGTTGTCCGGAGACATATCGGAGGTTTAACCAACATAATATGGATTCAACCTGTGAGCAATCTCCGGGACATTTTATTCTTCTTTATTTTTTCATGATTTCTTCCCAAAGAAGAAGCAAGCAGGATGCTCTTTTACTAACTTTCACTACTCGTTCTCACTCCCTCGTTACTCTTACCCATCCACAGAGTTATGGAGTACAACGCCAGCGCGCATCGCAGGCTTAGGTTCGAAAGGCTCGATTTCTACAGGCAAAGACGCTGATTTCGTAGTCTTCGATCCGGAAGGAACGTTTGTGGTGAACGACGAAATGAATCCGATTTTTCACAAACACAACAAAACGGCGTACGACGGGCAAAAATTACGCGGCGTCATTCACGCGACGTTCCTTCGCGGGCGAGAAATCTACGCGAGAGACGAAAAAGGCTTGCGATGGCCGGCTTGGGGACAAGTTCACTTGAAGAAGTAATTTATTATAACTACGGATACACGAAACTCTCGCTTTTTTCGGAGCTAAACTTAAAACTAATATCTATCTATTTTTCGACTGCATCCTTCACATCGCCTTCTTTCGCTTGATCGCAACTAGCGGTGGCATCCTCCTGCGCGTCGTCCTCGTCCTCATCGTTCACTTTTACGGATTTGAAAAAGCGCTCGGTGATGTCTAAATTTGCCTCCGAAATCGGTTCCGCAGGCATTTTCGAATACGCCTTCCTCGGATCCCAATCGCGTTCGGGAATGACCCCACTTTTGAAATACGACGCGGGACCTACCGCGGGGTGCGTGCTACTGCTACTCGAACTACCTCTCTCTTGTTGCGTTTTCAAATTCTTATGAAACTCTGGACTATAACCTATGCTTTTATCGCACAGCTGACACACTCGATTGACTGAATCGAAATCCTCAATGGACATGGCCGTAAACCTAACTAAACTAAAATCTTCGACAATCTCCATTATGCTGCTCGTTAACTTGTTGTACTCTTTAAACTTTGGGTCGCTGTTCAAATACTCCGCTAAATAACTCAAATCCTGAACCTCGGTGTAAAAATCTAAATTAAACGCCAATTCGCCGTATTTGTCCATCAAATCCACTTTTGACAAAACATTCACATGTGGCGTTTCTAAGTGTAACATGGTTGATAACGACAATAACAACGCGGCGACGTATTTCGACGGATCCGCGCACAGGTGTCCATCCACTAAATGTACAGTCACTACTCGATAGTGCCATTCGTTCTGCATTACGCCTATGATATTTTTCAAGGACTCGTGCAAGTTGAACAACTCCACCTGTCCAGGTAAATCGAAAATCAAATAACACTCCTTCTCGAGCGGTTCTAACTTCTCCTTCAACCAATCCAAATTAGCCTCTAAATACTCCAAACAGTACATCATCGCTCCGTTTGGTCCGAGATCTAACTCCTCTTGAACATTTTCCAGGCACACTAAATCGTTAATATCCACCGCGCACTCGTAGTTTTCGTTGTCGTGAATGTCGTTCCCTGGGTCGAGATTTATTATTTTATGCGGTCTTCCCAAAAGCGTGAAATATTGCGACATTCCCGCGCAGTAGGTGGTTTTCCCACACCCGGGAGGGCCGATGACAATCTGGCCAAACATTTAGTTTTTTGTTCAAAGCGCGCGGCGTATTCCTTTCTCTTTCTCTTTCTCTTTCTCTTTCTCTCTCGCGTGTGTATTGTGCGTAGCTTTTGCGAAGAAAGAATGAAGAACTTAAAAACGCGAGTAGTTTACTAGGCAACTATATACATATAGGGGTTGTGTGTGTTGTCTCTTGCTCTCTTCTTCATTTTTTTTTTGCGAAAAAGCATCATCGCGCGTCATGCTCGTCGCGTAACCAGGTAACGAACTTTCGCACACGAGAAAATCATGGTTCTGGAACTCATCTCTCGCTTGGAGATTGATCGATCAGCAGCGCGCGAGATTGAGAACGACGATGAAGATAGCACTGCTACTACCACTAACAATACTGCTTCGTCAAGCGTACTAAGAATAAACGTGAAAGAAGAGCGAGATTGCGATAACGTGCCTTTGAGAACCGGGTTGCGCGTCTGGTCTGCGACGTTCATATTTGGCGAGAACGTGTTGACGAGCGAAGTTGAGAATAAAAAGGTCCTCGAGCTCGGCTCTGGGACGGGGGTGAACGGACTAATTTGCGCTAAATTAAACGCATCTTCGGTGATGTGTACGGATGTGGATATCAAATCGGTGAATCTGTGCGTCGCGAACGCGATGTTGAACAAAGAATTTGACGTCGTCTCGAGGGTTCTCGATTGGGGCGATGCAAACACCTACTTCCAGGGGGAGAGTTTCCCCGTAATTGTCGCGGTGGATGTCGTATACTTAGAAGAACACGCAAAGGAGTTGGCAGATTGCGTCGCACATCACCTGTGCAAAGAAAATGGGACATTTTTGTGCGTGTGCGGCGTAAGGAAGCGAGAGTATTTCGAAACCTTTTTACGCGAACTCACCGAGCGAGATATGGAGGTGTATTTCGACGACGTAGGGTTGATGCCTAAAAGTAATCAAGAACAGGTGGAGGAAATCCGTTCGAATCATAAGCACGACGAAGAATTGTTAGAAGATGGAAAGGGGTATAGAATGATTCGCGCGAGGTTTAAGAAAGTAATAGGACGAGAAGCAGAAAGAAATGAAGAAGAAGGGGAGTCTGAAGCATTGGCCGGCTTCTTGGACGATTTGGACATCGACGGTGCTGGAGGAATGAAAAGACAGCAAGCGTACGATATGTCGTCGTCTACATCTGACGACGACGACGACGACGACGAAGAAGAAGATGATGACAGCAGCGGTAAAAAGGTAGAGAGCGTTCCATTTCTATGTTCGACGGTTGCAAGCGCCTCGCATTCGCTCCTTCGAAACGGATTCTGCGTCTTTCGAGACGAAGGTTTTGCGCAAACACAAACTGAAATACTCGAACATGTTCATTCGTGTTGTCAAAGCTATTTGAGCGATTTGCTCGAAAGATGCAAAACAAAGCACGGAATAAAATACGAAACGGATATATTTCGTTTCAGAGAAATATGTTCTCGGGCGGTGAACGGCAAAAGATTCGATTTCCAAGCGATAAAGCTTTCGGATTCCGACGACTTAAAAAAATTGCCGGAAAGCGGCAAGGCTTTCGCGGAGGTTCTTCAGACGCTCGCAAACATCGTTGAAGAGAAATGCGAGAAAATATTTGAAACTGTTACAAAAGGAGGAGAAAAAAAGACGGAAGAAAAGATTACAATAGTGAACAGAGGGTGCGTCACGTCGCTCCCAAAAGCGCCCGAGCAACACTTTCACGCCGACGGAAGGAAAGAGGGCATGTACAACTGTTTCGTGGCTTTGCACGATGTCCCTAAAATCCAAGGCCCGACGGAGTTTATTTTTGGAAGCCACAAGTTTGATCACGACGCGCCTTACGTCGATACGAAAACAAGGAAGAGACAAGAAAAAGCTAAGCGCATCGCTCCCGAACTTCGAAAGGGAGACCTTTTATTGTACGATTACCGGACGCTACACCGAGGCGGCGAGAATAAACGTTGCCACGATCAAAGGGCTATTTCTTATTTCCTTTTCGATATGAAAGGGGGTTCGGGAGATACGTGGAACTTCGATGACGCTTCAGTTTGGGACGATTGACGATAGCAAATTATAGTTTATAGTCTATGTGATAGTATAAAAAAGAAATAACAATACACGCTAATGATCTTATTCAACCTCGCTCAGGTAGTCCGATACTTCGGCAGTGGTTAATATGCGAAACTTTCTGTCCTCCCCGACGATGCCGATTTCAATATTATTCGCCGCAATTTGACCATCAAAGCCTTCTTTTAACGTCAAAATCGCCGTGTGAATCGCATCTTCCAACTCCATATCCTCGCTATACCGTTTTTCTAAGAAAGTTTTCGCGTTTACCATGTTTTTCCCAATCGCCGAAGCCTTCCATCCAAAATATGACCCGCTCGGATCCACTTGGTACAGTTGCGGTCCGTTTGCGTCGTACCCAGCCATCAACAAGGACACACCGAAGGGTCGAACACCACCTTGCTGCGTGAATTCTTGCATGGTCGTCGCTGTTTCTCGAACTAATTGTGAACACGGGATGCTTTCTTGATACGTTCTATAATACACCTGCGTGTCTTTGCGCGCCATTCGTGTTAAAACTCTAAAATCCGGACCCATGCCCGAGTACGTGATCCCAATCTCGTCCGTTAACAATTGAATCTTCGAGATGCTGGTTTCATCCACCAAAGTCGAGGGCATTTTCTTCTCCGTGGCTAAAACCACTCCGTTCGTGGCTTTGATCCCCAACGACGTCGCTCCAGCCGTAATCGCAGCTAAAGCGTGTTTGATTTGGACGAGTTCCCCGGATGGGGAAAACGTCGTCAACGAAAACGAGTATTTGCTTCCGCTCATTATTTTATTTCAAAACTAGTTCAGAAGACGATAAGGCGAACGTTGGTGACTCTCTCTATCTCTCTTTCTTTCTTTCTTCCGACACGATTATGCACTACTAGCACGAAGCGCGTGAGAAACTTCAATCTCGCGCGCCTTCAAGGTTTGGAGGAAAGTTTGTGAGGGTGAAATCCTTCGTGTTGATGAGATCAGCTCTTTTTTTTTACTTTTTGTCCTTTTTTGTAACCGACAAGCGACCAAACAAAGAACGGGTCCGGATACAAAACAAGAACGCGTTGTGCCGGTGAAATAGGTAAATGATATATAAAAATATAGTACAGATGTATAGATAACAATAATAACAATATCGAGTTTATTTCTCTTTCTTCCTCCTTAGTTTGTCTATTTATACGCACCAATGAGAGACTGTAGCAAGCCGTGCGGGTTGTCCACGTTCGGTAACGACTTGAAATCGTTCTTCGCGATGGCATCCGCAAAGATTTTACACGCGTTCTCAGCTCTCACACACAAGGCTTCGGCGCCTTGAACGATTGCTGCCGCACCTTCGGCTTGGAGCGCCAGCGCGCGGTGCGTTTCTAAACACGCGGATGCTAAAGTACCTCTGTGTTGCGTCGTCTTCAACACCTCGTCGTGTCGCTTCAACTCTTGTTGCAACAACGCCTTTGCCTCTTCGTCTTGGGTCGATTTCGACGTCGATTCGATCATGTCGTCCCACCTCTTCGATTCGTTGTATAACTCCTCTCTCAATTTCCGTAAACTATCTTTCTTTTGCTCTATTTTTTGTTTAATTTGATGCGGTCCTTCGTCAAAGAAGATTTTGTCATCAACCAAAGCTTCCTCGACTTGGACGCAAAACTCCTTCATCACCATCTCGATGATATCGCTCAGAAATACGTGCTCCGCGCTGGAACCAAAATTCAATCTAGCTTTGTTAATTTCAGCATCCGTGATTGCGGCGATCAGGTCGGACATGCGCTCATCTTCCGTGACGTCATTTCTGAGCGCCTCGTGGAAGCGTTCCGGGTTCCCAAGCTTTTGGTGGATTCCAGCGGTAGCACCTACAGGTTGCGCCATTTGTTGTTGTTGTTGTTGCTGCTGTTGATTGCTCATGATCATGCTATTGTTATGAATGCCGTACTCCACACCACCGTACATGTATTGATGATTTGCTCCTGGGTTTTCTACGAAGCCACCCATGCCGTTCGTTTGTCTCGTTTGACGTTGAATGTTGTTCATATTGTTCGCAGTCGTAAAGTTTTGCGTCTTCCTCTTCTTAAACGCAAACCCGCCGAAGGAGTTCTTTACGGCCGTCGACGGTTGCTTCTTCGTCACCGTGTGCGTTGCGGTATTCTTCGCAATTATCGGCGTCGGTTCGTTCTGTTTTGTTCAATGATAGTCGCATGTAATAAACACGTCGGTCGCGTTTTGTCAGTTTCTTCAATTTTTCTGAGCTTGGCGGGGGAGGGGTAAAAAGACAAAAAGACACTCAAAATAAAGGGGGCAAAATGGAGTTCAAAAATTTTCAAAAAAATCGTACCACGACGGAATGCAAAGGCACTCGAGCACTATTATTATTACTACCACCGACTACAGGCGTTTGGAACGATATGGTTTGCGTGATATCTTCCCCTTCGATCGTGACGCCGCTGTTGTTGTTTCTGTTGATCAGAGAAAAAAAGTTAGTAAGAACATTATACATATGCGACTCGGACACAAAAATAAAAGCAAGGGGGAGGGGGGTGTGGGAACGATTCAAAAAAAAAAAAAATCAGAAGCGTCAAAACGCATAAAACGTACTCTCGCGAGGTTGGTAACGGAGTGGAATTCATGGCGACGATGAATGTAATATCTCGCGCGCGTTGTTTGTTCCTCTTTTTTTTCCTACGTTTGTGTGTGTGTGCGTGTGTATTTGAAGAAAGGTGCGTTTCGAGGAGTGCGATATGAAAATTTTATGACGAAAGGAGCACAAACAGCAGTCTCGTATTGGGGAAAGTTTTTTCGAAAAAAATTGACGCGCGCGTGAGAGCAGAGGAAGAGAGAGATGTGAGACGATGAAAGTGATGAACTCGGTATGAAACAACGGGACAACACAACAACGCACGAATATCATAAACGCGCACATAAACACACACGAACAGCGATATAGCACAATCCATCAGAGTTTGCTTTTGCACAGCGCGCGCATACCATCTATCGTTTGTTCTCTCTCTCACGTAGACTTAACTTTTATACGCGCGTATTTATTTGTATTCTTCTAAACTGAAGGATGTCAGCTGCCGAAGAGGAGGCGTCGTCCTCCTCTCCTTCCTCCTCCCCTGCGCAACAACCACCACTAGCGACGAAAGAAGAAGGCGAAGGCGGAGAACAGCAACAGCAACAGCAACAAGAAAGCGATAAGAACAACGACGAGAATCTGCAAATGCAACGAGCGCTGATCGATTTCCGAAACAGATACGAACAGTTGAAACACAACCCGTGTTTCGTTTCCGAAATCGTCGTCCGAGGGAACAAAAAAACAAGAGACAAGTTGATTAAAAAGTGCTTCGAGAAACGAGTGGAGAATTGCGGGAACTTAGAAGAGATTAAAGACGAACTGTTGAAAGGCAGAGAAGAGTTGGAGAAGTTTAACATATTTAAAGGCATAAATGTGACTTTAGACGCTGGGAGCGAGGAAAACTACGTCCCGAACGGTGCGAAGATTATCGTTGACGTGGCAGAGAAGGACGCGCTGACTTTGAAAGCCGGGACGTTTGTTTCGCAAAGCGGCGAAGGAACGGTAGAGATAACCGGTGGGTTGAAAAATGCGGTTGGGTGCGCGGAAAAGATTGATTTTGAGCTGATCAGAGGGCACGAAAAATCAGCGAGTTACGCGTTACACTGGGAACAACCGAGAGTGTTCCAATCGGACGTCACGACGGCGTTGAGGATTTTCCAGCAACACAATTGTTCTGTGCGGCACTCGTCGTTTCACGAAACTGGAAGAGGATTATCCTTTCACTTAAGTTCGCCGGAGCGGCCGGCAACGTTGGAATATAACTTGGTGTGGAGAGAAATCACCGACCCGACGAGATTTGCCTCGCGAGCGGTGAGAAAAATGTGCGGACACTCGTTGAAATCATCCATCGTGCACACGCTCGGTGGCCAATCGGAAGATGATCAACAAGAAGAAGGCGTAGAGGAATTAGGAAAGAAAGGAAATTGGTGGTGGAATGTTCGAACGGAATTAGCAGGATTGAATCCAGTCTTTGATTCGACGACGGAAGCGTTCGTCAAATCAGAATGTCACGCGAAATACACGAGAGCGTTTCCGGAACGCGTGAATGATTTCTTGCCGGAAAAAATGAAGCAGTCGTTGAGTTGGCAGATAGGCGTTCGCGCGGGTATTATTCTACCGCTTCAAAAAGAGTTCTACGCGTCAACGCCGACATCATCTAGTTCATCTGCCGCTCGAGGGTCAAACATTGCCGACCGGTTCTTCATGGGTGGCGTCGGCTCTTTGCGAATGTTTGAACCGCACGGTGCAGGACCTTGTGACGTGCGTCGCGAGAAAGATTCGACGCTTTCCTCGCCCAGCCGCACCCCTTCATCGCCGGGAGTATCTGTTTCCGGTAATTTGACGCCTCCACGTTCAGTACAATCGAGTTCGCCGTATGATTCCGTAGGAGGGGACGTCATTGTCAGCGGAACGGCCTCAGTTAAGATGGACATCCCAGTTGAAAAGTTACGAAACATTGGCGTTCACGGACATGCGTTCATAAACGCAGGATGTCTCATTCCACACGACGCGAAAGTCAGAGACACGTTTAAACCATCCAACTTTAGAGATTCTTTGCGAGCGAGTTGTGGCGCTGGTATAGTGTGGCCCTTGCCAGTGGGGAACATCGAGTTAAATTTTGGTCGGGTGCTTTTGGCGAACTCGACAGACAGAGTCGCGGGAGGCAAGTTCCAAGCCGGCTTAGCCGCTTCTTTGAGCGCTTGATTGCTCCGTGATGGAGTTGACGTTCCGTGTCTGTGACCCGTGGTTGTTATCATGTGCGTCACGAACCAGATGAAGTTAGGAAAAAAAAGTCCGCGTCAAAACCTATATATTAATAATAGCAAAAATAGAATCAACGTAACATTCACAACTGTTATTCTCTCTCTCTCTTCCTCTCTCTTATCATTATTCTTATTCTTATTATGTAACAAAAAATATGAGACTCTTTCCCATCGTCCTCTAGCGAATATACAAATCAAAGATGTGCTTACTTCTCCGCGACTGGTGCGTTGGCGAATTCAACGCCTTTGTCAATGCTCGCTTTTAACTCCGCGACGGCGTTGGACACTTGCACTTTTTCGTACGAGTCCATCTCGCCACATCCTAAAACTTTCTCAACCCCACTCTCGCCTAATTCGCACTTACACGCGAAAAACGCCAACTCGGGAATAACTTCTGAGGCGACGTAGGCGCACTCGACAATACCCTTCTCGCCGCTCATCGCTCTCAAACACGAGGTTGCCATATTCTCAGCGGCTAAAGCCATGCTCAACGTCGCAGAACCTGCACCTGCTTTGGCATCCACAACTTCGGTCCCGGCATTTTGAATTCTCGTCACCAACGCCGTCAACTCCTCGCCTTCGAACGGTTTGGACAGTTTCGGCGTCACTTGGGATAACAAAGGAATGATAGTCGTACCGGCGTGTCCCCCAACGACCGGCACATCGCACAAAGTCACGTCCTTAATATCGTCCGGTCGTAAACCTGCGACAAATGTCTTCGCTCTCATGACGTCTAAAGTCGTCACGCCCAAAATTTTCTTTGGATCGTAACAGTCGTTCTTCTTCATCACCTCGGCGGCGATTGGAACGGTTGAGTTCACCGGGTTGGAAATGATGTTCAAAACCGCGTTCGGGCAGAACTTAGCCACGTTTTGGACCAAATCTCTCACAATCCCAGCGTTGATTTTAAACAAATCGTCTCTGGTCATCCCCGGTTTCCGTGGGATTCCGGCTGGAATGATTACCAGGTCGCATCCTGTCAGCGCCTCTTCGATTTGGTCGTTCCCACAGAAACCTTTCACTTCTGCAATGGTGGAAATGTGCGAGAGGTCCACGCCGACACCGGTAACCATCGGGGAAATATCGTCTGTGGATTTATTTAACGCAATTGATAATTGAGTGATTTTGAAGATCGCGCGGCGGTCAGTTTTACGCATCGTGGAAAAGAAGAAGAAGAGAACAAAAGAGAGGAACTAAAAAGACAGTTACTCGCTCTCAATTGCACACACACACACACACGATTGGAAAAAAATTGGATCTCCCCCTCTCTCAGAAAAAAAAACACAAAATTACTCACACAAACGTAAACTCTTGATGTACTTGCTCTGTTTCATCAAGAGAGATAAAGTTTGACCGATCCCCCCGGCCGCGCCTAACACGGCCACGTTGTATTTCGCCTTGTGCGCTTCAGACGATGGTCCGACGCCCATTGTTTTTTTTTAGAAGAAAGATATTTTACTTTTTACACACACAAAAAGTGGGGCAATTAAAAAACACTCCCCCCACCTGGTAGTTGCTCAAACAAAAAAAGGAACAAAAAAACTGCACATGGGCAACGATGGGTTTAAAATGTATATGCCCAAAAAGGCGAGTGTTTTGTCGGCCTCATTTATTATTTTTATTCCAATAAAAGAAGAAGAAGAAGACACGACGATGATGCGGGCGAACAGCAGACGTCCTCGTTGTCGTCGTCGTCGTCGTCGTCGTCGTCGAAGGGAGACATTTTGCTCTCGAACGTTCTGCTTCCTTCTTCTCCTCTTGGTGTGTTCATTTCCGTTCTTTATGCGCCAAAGCGAGGGAAGAAAATTATTGTTCCCACGCGAAATATCGGACAGCGGCGAAGAGGAAAATGCGAGAGAAGAGGGGATGGGCCGACGACGACACCCCGGGAGAGAAGTAGTAACTCCCACTGCTACCCTTCCCAAGGAACAACAGCTACAACAACAACAACACCGGACGAGAGAAAGCCGGACGAGGAGAAGTAAAAGGAGGAGGATATTGCTAGAAACTGACGAGGATACCAATAGTATCGCCGACACCACTTCAACAACAAATATTACTGACAGTTCACTTTATTCTGCAACGAACCCGCTGAATTTGTTCGGCGCAGGCGCCACGTTCCCGGCGGTGGCATATAAATCGTGCGCAAGAGCGTACGCTTTGATAAAGCCGTCTGTGAGAGTAAGTTACCTAGATGTCGGATCGGGGAAAGGAATTTGTAGAATCCTGAACGCGACCACGGAGTGCACGGATACCGAAGAACCGTTGGAGGTGGATTTCGCTTGCTCGGATTCTCTAATCAGCGCAAGTCAATACACTGAATTTCCGGACGTGCAAATGTATCCCGTCGTGGCTGGCGCGGTGACTCCAGTGTACAACTTGCCTGAGATTGATAGCGCGACGGGCAAAAGTTCTCTAGTATTAACGAAAGAAACGTTGAGTTTAATTTATGCCGGGGTAATTACAAAGTGGAACGACAACAGAATCAAAAGCGCGAATCAAGCGAGCATTCAGAGTATCCTTCCGGATGAGAATATATTAGTATCGGTGAGGAAAGATTCGTCCGGGACGACAGAAGCGTGGACTAAAGCTTTGAGTCAATTTTCGAATACTTTCAAAAATAACATAGGAGCATCAAAGTTACCATCGTGGGGAACTCACATAGCGAATAGTGTATTAAACGAGTTAGATACAGGCTACGGTCTGGCGAGTTTTGTAAAAGGGAATGAGTATTCCATCGGGTACGTGGTGTTGTCAGACGCGATGAATCTACAATTGAGTATGATTGGGCTTTTGGAAAGTACCGAGAGCACGAGTAATCCGGTATATGCGGACTCGGACTCGATTACTTCAGCTATTCTGCAAAAAGGGTTACAGTTTGGGAATAACGAGGACGAATCGATGAGACTCACAGCGGATTTGATGGGCGCGGATGATCCCGGGGCGTGGCCAATTGCGACGTATTCGTATTTGATTCTCAGAAAAGGGATGAATTCGACCTCAAATACGGCTTTAGATCGCCTAAGAGTTGGTGCAACGTGTGATAACATGAGAGAAACGTTAGATTTTTGGTCGTGGTTTTTGACCTCGCCGTTGACAAAAACAGTAATGGAGACCAATTCTTTAGTCCAAGTTCCCGCGGTGGTGAGAAATTTTGTCTTGGCGAGAATGCAAGGAGATTTGTTCTGCGAAGGGGATAGACTAGCAAGTCTTTATGATGATGAGATCAATTCATTAGATAATGTGACGATGGTTAAAGTGCACGGACCTCAGGAGGTTGCAACCGTTTTGGATTCGTTGTCGATTTTAATTTCGGCGAGTAACTCGAGCATGGGTTTAGAAATCACGCCACTCGGCACTCAAGACGCCATGTTTACCGCACTTGATGATAGCTACGCGTCTGTGTTAGCCTTGAATTATGTTAAAGACGAAGCGGGCTCGGGAACTGACCCTCAAACTTCAGTCAAGTCAAATATATTCAGCAACGCGGAAACGCCGGTTTACCCCTCACCGTTACCTTCAGATTTTCCGGAATATATTTCGTTTCCGTTCGTGAAGATTACACCAGAAATGACCGTTCACCCGAGCGTTCTGACTCTAGGTGAAACGAGTACGTCGATAGCTTTCGACATCTTCTCTGTGGGGGCTATATTATCTGGTCGTGCAACTACATGGGGCGACGAAACCATCGTAAGATTGAACCCGTGGTTGAGCGGCGTCACCGAACCGATTGTTTTAGTTGGATTAGACGATTGGTCGACGTTGAAAACGTATGAAACTATCGAGAAAAAGTTTGCATCATCCGTTCCTGACTTTACATTTTCGCGTAGTCCGACAAAAAGCGCAGTGACATTGAATGAAGTTGGAGCTCTCGTCGTCGCAAACGATTACGCGACTGCACTTTTGCTGAAGACAGCGTACGTGACAAGAAATCAGAACTTAGTTTTGCATTACGCTCTTGACGAAATTGGAAGTGTGCCAATTTCAGTCACTTTAAGGAGAAGTTACAGTGGTGCACAATGTTCAAGAAGCTCCGGCGCGTACGATAAAGTATATGCGCAACTGCGCTTCTGGGAATGGGTGTATACTGAAGATGATGTCCCTGGTATGATTTCGAGCGTCACAGCTGAACCAAATTTTGATGCTACGAGCTCTGCGGAAATTTTGACTGCCTTGAGATCCATAACATGCGATGGTAAGCCTATTTTAGTATCAACGATACCGGTGACTCGGTCGGATCAGAACATTTTGATCGTTGTCATGACATCCTCGCTCTTTGCTCTTCTCTTCATCTTTCTCTGGTTATTCCGGTTTCGAGAGGATGCGGTGTTCGCCAAGGGTTTCTTCGAACGATATAAGAAACGAAATGCCCCGCCTTCTGAAGCCTGCACAATAGTCGTTACGGATATACAGTCGTCCACGAAACTATGGGAAATCGCTCCGGTGACGATGAACAAAGCGCTCGCGGCGCACGATTTGCTTATCAGACAAGAAATGCAAAAGTTCTACGGTTACGAGGTTTTTTCCGAAGGCGATTCGTTCACGATGGCGTTTCATACGCCTGGCGATGCTTTGAAAGCATGTGCAAATATTCAGAACCGATTACAATCGAGTGTTTGGGACCGATCGTTATTCCTGGCATGCAGACACATCTACCGAACGGATGACGCCGAATCGCAGTCAACGATTCCGAGACCAAGAAGAGTTCCCACGTTTCTCCGAGCGCTTCTCGAAGAGCGTGGGTTTCCCTTGAAAAGTTTAAATGATCGAGAAGGCATAATCAAGGAGAAAACGAAAGGAGAAATGATAAACGGTAATAGTGCCAATGGCAAAGATAATAGCAAAGCGGAAGGCACTGATCATCACTCTGGGCGCACGGAAGAGGAAGAAGAAATCATCAACGGTTTGCGCGTTCGAATGGGTATTCATACCGGAAACACGCATAGATACGTTCATCCAACGACTCGAAGGCATGTCTATGAAGGAAAAACGGTGGAACTGGCGCGGCTGTTGTGTCACGCGGCAAATGGAGGTCAAATTTTAATGTCCGGCGACGTTTTGGCTGCATTCGGTCCCGATAGCTTGCAAATTTCGCAAATGCTGCAACTCATGCACATGGGTAAACATCAATTAGATATGGGATATTTGAACAGACATGGAATCTTGAACGAAAATTCTGGACCAGGAGGAGAAGAAGGCGTTGATAATGGGGTGGATGGTGGCGATCCTATGCAGAACATGAGAGAAAGTTTATTCCCAAGCGACGCCAATCTCAATAATCCAATTTTCTTAGATTCCGAGTCCGACACCACCGATGGTTCGAGCGAATACGAACAATACAAAGCAACTACGAGCGCAAAGCTACAAGCGCTCCGACGAATGATCACATCGTATGACCACAAGATCATCTCGCAGGAAATTATTCAAGCTATTCCGAAGAAACTCGTGGAACGCATCACCTTGTTCGCTCCGATTAAAACAGTTCGCCAACTCGAACCGTCCATTTTTGAAGCTCCTGTTTTTGAATCGGAGAATTTGACCGTCGTATTTACGCGAATCGAAGGATGGGAGGAACTTGGAAGAGAGGATGTGAGTATGCGTGATAAAGCTACGGCGCAGCACGACGCTGTGATACGGTCTACGCTCCTCTCCTTTCGTGGGTACGAGTGTCGAGGCGGTAATGGAAAATTTTTCATTGCCTTTCATCACCCTTTCGACGCTTTTCGTTGGTGTTTGGTTGTTCAAACGATCTTGCTTCGCGTTCCGTGGGACGAGAAGTTACTTCAACAACCGCAAGCGTGTAACATGACCGCCGGCCACAGAGTTACGTTCAAAGGTTTACGTGTTACGATGGGCATTGTTTCTGGTGAGGCGACATATATGAAGCCGTGTCAACGGACCGGGCGAGCAGAATATTTTGGGCAAGTTCTAAATTTGAGTGCTCGAGTCGCGGGTCTTGCGCACGGAGGACAAATCTTGTGTGATAAGAACACGTGGAAAAAAGCAGCTAGTGTGGGGTTCCCTTACGAGCATTCCAGATACATTGGTCTTTATAGTTTACGAGGCATCATGGATCCAGTTGGTTTGGTACAAGTCTCCGACGCTAGTTTGAACATGCGTTCGTTCGCATCTGTTAAAGGTGCTCAAAAAGTAATAGACCCGACAGATAAGTTCAGGCTAAGCACGAGGGATTTAGAAACAGAGCGTATAGATCGTCCTTTGAGTTATATTGGCGACGGGGATGAAACATCATCGCTCGGGCGCTCGCCGGTTCCGACTCCACCCTTACCTCTGAATACTTCCCTCGATGGGTATACTGGAAAGTCTCAAAGAAGTAAAAATAATTCACCAAGAATCTCAAGTCATGGTGGCACCACTGGGATGGACTCGCGCGCTAGCGACACTTCTTCCGCAAATGGTGGAGGAGAATCTCCCGACAGAAGCTCTGCAATTATCGTGCCCAAGAAGAACATTTTACTCGTTTCTTCGAGCGACATTGCCCTGTATCGAATGGCCGCGCTGGTAGAAACTGTCGCCGGCGGCTATGAGCACGTCTTAATCTCGCGTTCTAAGACTTCGGCGGATGTTTTGAAGAAATTCTCATCAAATGTCGACAGCAATGACGACATGTTGGGAGAAAACTTGTTCGACTCTGACTATAATCACCTGAGAGATTCAATTCCGAGCGTAGTCATTATAGTTGGAACGATCGAATCCGGAACTTCCTTGCGCGACTTAGTGCAAAAAATTCGAAGACGAGTTCCGTTTACATTACAACCTAAGATTGCGGTGTTGTTAACGGATGAATCCAGCGTTATCGATGGCGTTGCGAGCTCTCCGGTGGAGTACGGCGCTGACGTTGAGCTTCCCCCTCTGTTATTCGTCGATGAAGATGCAGAAATGACTCCGTTGGTTGACGAGTTAAATTTGTTATTCAACGAAGCTAATGCTGAAGCACACAGATCGATGCGAAGTTCGTCGCGAAATTCGCTCTTACGTCACCACCAGCAACATCAGAAACAACAGCAAAAGAAATTATCTAGCGACAGCGGTGATGGAAGGACTTCGCGTATGAACGCTGGTGAAAGTGCTCCCTCGACGCCAACGAAACCTCCTCTGATACAAGTTGCAACGAAATCGAAAAAATCGTCGAACAACAACAACAACAACAACAACAACAACAACAACAACAACAACTTTATGCCATCATCTGCATCCACGAGTTCTCCTGCCATCATAAACCCGCTATCGAACCTTTTGCGAGAGGCTGAAAATAAATCGAAGAATTTATCGAACTTTGCCTCGGCAAATTTAATGGTGGCTGGTTTAGAAGCTACTGGATTACCGATATTTGCGGTCGATACGGATGCGAGAATTATTCTGTGCACCAAAAAAGGCTTCGCGAGAGGCATTAGTGGGACGATGATTTTCCCCTCGAGCTCGTTTTCTAAACGCATGAGAGATTCGGCGCGCATTGCCGAGAGAACCAATCCTCCGCCGCCATGGACAGAAAAGTTAACGAAGAATTGGATACCTTTAGATGAAGACGAGACCTATAATAAAACAGCGTCGATGTCGCAACTAACTAGTCCAGAGAAGAAAACTATACTGAAAAGAATGTCTTCTTCTTCTGTGCCTGAACAACAGCAGCAACAACAACAACAAGAAGAAACAATCACCGTGCGATGTACCCCTCTGAGGTTATCTGATGACTTTGGTGCAGTCCTCGTCCTCATCAGAGACTAGACGCATTTGACGAGAAGACGAAGAAGATGCGCCGCGCGAAGAAGGAAACGCACGTCTTGAGTTACTAATAATGTGCGTGGATGAAAAATGGACTTGTATTTAATAATAATAATAACGATGTGTACACGTAGCTTATTCTTTTTTATATTCTTCTTCTTAAATTGGTTATAGTACTACTACACACGTCGCGCTTTGTTCGTATATGTGTTGCCGTCTCTCTCTCTCTCGCGCGCATCGCCGTCGCTAATTTTCGCTTCTTTCCTTTTCATTTGGAGGAAAATCATGCAAAAATAATCTTGCTCAACAGCCACATGCCAATAAAGAACCCGAATAAATAGCAAAAGTATCTCCCATTCTTAGTCTCTAAAACCTTCGAAAAATGTGCCACCGTTTGCGTTAAAACCCCTTGGAACCCACTCATATCGTCTCTCATGCCGTCTAAAATTCGATGGTGCGCGTCTGCTTCTTTGTGAATGTCCATGGTGATGTTTTTCAACATCGACACTCGGTCTCCCATCGTTTCTAAATTTCTATCGTTTTCTCTCTCTAAAGACTCCAAGTCTCTCATGTTGTTGCCGTTGCCGTTGCTGCTGATGATACTGCTCGTGTGGCGGCTCCCAACGCTCGTATATCCTCCTCGCGCGTGGCCTTTAGGAGACGGAATTTTGACTACTGTTTATCTGTGTCTTCTCTTTTTTAGTAGTACGTAGTATACAATTTTTGTTTTATTTCTGCGGGGGTGAGTGAGGCGAAATGCGTGTTTTCGTTGTTTTCGTCGTGTGTTGTCGTCAAAAGGTCGTCTGTGGGGGATTATTTCAAAGAAAATCAAAGAACAACTTATTTTTGATGAAGAGTTTGTACGAGTTTGTTACGGCCGCCGCATCCCTTCACTCATTTTTACAAACATCACTTTTTTACTCACGCGCGCGTGCACACGCACACGAAACACAAAACACAAAACAAACGCACGCATAAATGTTTCAAATAGCGAGATTGAAAGACTCCGCGGTGACCATCAAACCGCAGCACTTGGATAAAGAACCACTGACAGCCATCGTCGCGGAGTTGGAAAACTTGTACGTGGACAAAGTCATACCGGATTTAGGCTTAGTGGTGACTTTATACGAAGTGAATTCCATCAAAGGCGGGATAATATACGCCGGAGATGGAGCCGCGCATTACGAGGTGGAGTTTAAGATGGTGGTGTTTAGTCCGTTCGTGAACGAGATTTTAGTCGGGAAAGTGTACTCGTTGACGGATGAAAATGGTATACGTGTGTCGTTGGGATTTTTCGACGATTTGATAGTTTTACCGAACAAGAGCGGGATGGATTTAGAAAAGACGAAATGGGACGACAGGGAGAAGATGTGGTACATCGAAGAGAAAGAGTACACGAGCGAGTCAAGAGAAGAAGATAGAAGAGAAACAGGGGCAGTTGTGTCGAAATATATAGAACCGGGGCAACAGATTCGAGTACGCGTGACACAAGTGACGTACCCGGAAGAACCAAAGACGAGGGAAGAACTTCAGAGGAGAAAGTTAGAGGACGGAGGGCAAAGGGAAGGGAAATTCGCACCGATGATTGTCAGGTGTTCGATCGGAGAGTTAGACGCGCTCGGACCGGTGGATGAAGACGAAGGAGAAGACGACGAGGACGACGAATTAGAGGATGATGAAGTAGAGGAGGACGAGGACGAGTAGAGTGAAGAGAGAGCATGCATAAGAAAATAGCGGTATAGAAGAAACGAATCGAAGACCAAGCGTTTCGTTTGATGGTAGTTCATTTAGCTAATAAATAGCGCGCGTTACTAAATATAAATGACTTTTTAATTTTTTTCTAACGACCGGAAAACTCGACGAGCGATTGGTAGGAGGAGTTTTCGTCGGCGGTACCGCCGATTTTCTTGGCGAGCGCCGCAGGCGCTTTTGATGACGCCAACATATCAGGAATAAGATTTTCTTCAGTAATCGTTTTCAACGCGTCCTTCTTCGCCGCTGTTGATTGTTTTGGAATTTCCAAATCGAGTTTTGCGTAAATCGCATGAATGGCTTCTTTCATCTCCGGGTTCATCGTCGCTTCCCAAAATCTCGCCGTCAACATTCCCATCGCTTCTTCAGTATTTTCATCCACGTCGTCTTCCGAGCTAAGTGCCATATGCAAAACCTCTGACGCAATCTGGCGAACGCGCGGGAACTTGTTGCGCATCATGGCGAGTAGACCCAAGCGTGCGCTCTTTTTCGCCTCCACGCTATCCGTGCAAGAGGCCACGTGTGAAAGCGCGTTTGCAGCCAATATGTACTTGGACACGTCTCGCGTTCCAGCACACTCGAAGCGTATTTTGTCCGACAAAGCAGTCTTGTAGTCTTTTGATACTTCATCCGGAGCCACCACGTCCAAGCTAAAGGAATCAAACGCACCACCAGTAAAGAGCACGTCGACGCAGCGAATCGCCGGGACGGTTACTCGGTCAATTTTTGAATACGCGTCAAATGTCGTGATCAGGTGCATCGCAACTTTCTCTTTCAACCAATTATTTTTTTCATCGTTCTCACCAGAGAGCACGGCAAGTAAAGCGGTGCTCGCAGCTTTAGACAAACTCTCAGTAACTGCTCCTGCAGACGCGACCCATCCGCTCAAGGCGTAATCAGTGTACGGTTCTACTCGAACAGCCTTTGTGAGGCAATTCGAAAAGACGCGTTGTAATCCAGCTTCGGATGATACATCTTTCGCGTCTCTCGGAACACACGCTCGAATAGATTCAAACTCTTTTGCGTTTGAGACTAACGCAGGATCATCATCATCACCTTCATCGCGACCAGCAGTACCTCGCAATAGTGCGAACAAACTCTCGAACGCAACGGTTCGAGTTCTATCGATTTTTTCTCCGCATTGCTTCAACAGGACACCCACGATAGTCGTACACTTTTTCTCGTACTCAGCCACAACACCACCGGCGGCGGTGTCATCGGAACACTTGGAAATTGTCTCAAAACATCTCAAAACTTCAGAAAAGGCACGCATGGACGCTTCGCGAACCCAACTTCCAACATCGCCTCGCTTATCGACGGAATAATCTTCCACACCTTTCAAAAACGCCTCTAAACACATACCCGCGGCATCTCTCAAATCTGAAATACTCATAACATGTTCTTCTCCGCGACCTGGCGAGGCAGAGCACTTCGCGTTGAGCTTACAAAGAATATTTTGCGCCGCAATCACAGCATCCACTCGCGTTTCAGCGTCTCTCATTTCGATGTTTTCTTCTGGAACCGTCGCCTCGAGTAAAGTCGTAAGAATAGCTCTCCAATTTGTGTTGGTTATGAACACCTCCGGAATGATACCCAAAGTATACGCGCTCCCGCGTCTCGAAAACGAGCTCGCTTCGTCCATGGTTTGTTGCATGATGCGTAATCGATCGGCGATTAAGTATTGTTCTGCCAATGCGGCTTCAACGATGCTGTCATTCCCATCGATGCGTTGTGTGCTTGCTGCGACGATAGAGACCAAAGCTTTTGCCGCCGCTTCACGAATCTCTTTCTTCGGATGACGCAAAGACTCTGACGTTGCGCTCTCACACAGTTGTACGACGAGTTGTTTACTTGGCTTGAAGCAATCCTGTGCCGCGGTTGATAAAGACGGTAAAGTTACCACTCGACCTAAAGTTTCGATGACGTTACAGACGGCTCCACGCATAATTTCACCGCCTTTTCCTCGATACAAACGTTTCGCTTCTATTTCAGACACGAGATTCCATGCGCGTTCGAGCGTTTTCTTGTCAGTGGAATCTTCATTTCGCAAATATTCGACAATATTTTTCGAAACTAGAAGCCGCGCAACCCCTAGCGTCGCTCCATGTCGCTTCGGTAAATCCATGTCGACGCTCATCATCAAAAGTTTCGGCAACGCAACGGTACTCGTCCACTCTACGTCTGTTTCACCCAATACACCGAGCGCTTCGACAGCTAATCTTCTCGTGGACTCCTCCCAGTGCTCAATTTTCACATCCAATATGTGCGCGAGTGTGGCGCGACGAAAAGCTGGGAATGATTCAGCGATGAAGAAACCAACGTCCAAATACGCGCGTCTCGCAGAACCAATAGTAAAGTAATCGCATTTTTGAATGATATCGATTCCCGTCATATCCTCCTGTCCGTTATTTGCTACTATACCACCACCACCGCCGAGACGACCGACGCACTCCTGAAACGCCGCAGACGCCGCGCGTCGCACGTTGACTTCGCGGTCAAAACATGCAGTGACAAGTAACGGCGTCGCTAGAGATTCAAGAAAGATATCTTGGAAGTCTGACTTGGAGTATGCACGAGCAAACGACCAACACACGTACGCAGCCGCATCCCTGACGTGCGCGCCGACGCTGTGCGCACCTCTTCGAACATCGTACAACAATGCCTCTGCCGTTTTCTCTGCTGCAAATGATAATCTCGACACTAACAAGACGCCTCTTCGCGATAGCTCTGCTAACGCCAAGCACGCGCCGTGCCATGTGGACTCAGACTCGGTCGCTTTAAAGCATGAGGTCAGCAGATTTTCGACAACATCGTCCGAAAATTGCTTCGGAAGACGTTGGCAAATGCGACCAATACCTTTCGCCGCAGACCAACGAACGATTGTGTCCGTGTCTTTGAGGGCCTCTAGAAGAAGCTCAATAGCTTTTTCCAACTGTTCGAGACTTGCTTCATCGGTTTCATCGTCAGCGGCAAAACCATTGATGTCGATGCCGTCGTCTGCACTATCGATGTTCTCTTCTTTGTCTTTCGTGCTTGCGTTGTTATTCAGAAGGTTCTCGGCTAAATTTCTACTTCCTCTCGCATACCTCCAGGAGACTACTTTCGGCGCTAAAAGCGTCAAAGCCACGCGCGCGCTCAATTTACACGCTAATTGCCGAGTTAGTGCGTTCGAAGTTGTGGTTTGCATACCGGGAGACGACGATGTCGTTTTTGCATCAAACACAGCTTGGGAGGCTTTCAACGCGCTCGCACGGAACGGTTTCAATACCTCTCGACGACCAATCTTAAATATAGCCGCCATCGAGCGCGTAGCTCCGACCGCGACAAAGGAGTCCTCAGATGCCGCAACTGCCGCGGCTAATCTATCTTTTGACAATCCTTCGCTCTCTTCTTTTCTATTGAAAACTCTCAACAGTTCTCTTGTCGACCAATCGAGGTATTCGCCCAAATTTAATTCCGCGTCCGGCCGGGTCAATAATCGAGCCAAGCAAATCGCCGCGCGGTCTCTGGCCACCTCGGAAAGCGAAACGCACTGTCTGCACATCCCTAGTAAATCTTCTATAAGCCCTTCTCTGCTATTATCGTTACTGCTACCACTACCACCGTCGGCGCTGCTATCAACAGCTGTCGTCTTAACAAACGTCTTCATATCGAACGGCATCAAAACCAAAACCGAAATCCACGACAACAACGTCGCTCTCGTCTCCCAACTCGTCTCAAACAAACTTTCACTCGCGACTTCTTTCGTTAACGTTTCTCTCGTCCCTGGCTGATACCTATCCCAAAATCCTGCGACTTCGTATTTTGCCGCGCTTCCGTCCCGCCTTGGCATGAACCTTCGCAGCGTCTTGATAGCTGGTTCCAAATCCCTCGCGCTGTGCGGGAAAAAGCGAGCAATGGTTTTTGCACCTCGCACCGTAGCAAACGCGTGCAAAACTTTCGACGTTCGGTGCATGGCTAACGCAGATATGGCTGTCGCTGCATTATTATTATTATTACTATTATTATTACTATTAGTAGTAGTAGTAGTTGTTGTTGTAGTTGTAGTTGTAGTTGTAGTTGTAGTTTCTTCAACACCACCGACAAAATCGTCTTCGTCGCGATTGTTGCTCATTTTCACCGCGTGAAACCGTAAAACCTCCTCCGTCAAAGGCACGATCCATTTCTCCAAGTGCTCGTCCAACATCTCGCACTTCTCCTGGTACTTGTTCACTCTCTTAATTATTCCTTGAAACGCGTCTTCTTCTCCTCCTTCTCCTTCAACTTTTGTATCTCCTCCTCCTCCTACTCCTCCTCTATACATTTTTGAAAATTCCTCTTCTTCTGAAAACACGCCGTTGACTCTCACAATCTTCTCCACGAACGCATCGATTTCCTTCGATTCTCTCGCGAGCATCTCCATCTCGTCTCTTTCTCCGTCTTCGTCTTCATCTTTACACTCGCGATTGTTGTTGTTGTTGTTATTCATGCTCGTAGTTATCGTCTTCGATTATTGTTTTATGATGAAGTGTTTTTTTTTGTCGACTTTGTCTTTCGCGTGTTTGTTGTGTGTTGACTTTTTGTGACTTTTGTGTGTCGTGACACACCAGTTTTCACACCAAAAAAAAAAGTAGGGGGGAGTGGAGTACATAGAACTTAGCCGAGTAAAAGGAAGATCGAAGAGAGAGAGAGAGAGAGAGAGAGAGAGAGAGAGAGAAATTGCGATGACGACGACGACAATAATACCATCAACGAATATGATATCTATGCGAGAAGCGATCGAGCGCGTGGTGAAAACGAGCGAAGAGATTTTCTCGGTGAGGCGATTGAAATTGGAAAACGACGACGACGACGAAGAAGAAGAAGCTCTTCGAATAACGACCTCTTCTACTTCTTCATCATCATCATCTTCTTCTTCTTCTTCTTCTCGTGTGCCGATCGAAAAAAGCGTGGGATGTGTGAGCGCGAGAGATATCCACGCGAAAAGAGCGCACCCGGTGAAAGACGTGTCCGTGATGGATGGGTTCTGTTTCAACGTAATCCCCGACGACGCGGGCAATATAAAATTCTCTTTGCGAGAACGAACTTTTCGCGTGAACAAAATGTTGACAAATCGAGCGCAATACGAAGAGAACGCGCGCAACGAAGATATGGTGCTAGCACACGACGAGTGCGCGTACGTCACGACGGGCGCGGTATTGCCACAAGGAGCGAATTGTGTCGTTCCGGAGGAAAATGTGAAGAAAGTGATGTCGCGCGCGGGGGAAAACGGCGACGACGATTTCGCGGTCACAGACGTGAAAGAGAAAGATTATAAGATACACAAATGGATAAGAAAAGCGAATTCGGACGTGAAATTAGGCGCTCTTTTGCTGAAAAAAGGTGAAAGAATAGAATGGTACGACGTGGGCATCTTAGCTGCGGGTGGTATACGAGAGGTTGAGGTTTCAATGAAGCCTCGAGTAGCTTTGGCGTGTACCGGCGACGAAATCGTCGAAGTTTCGAAAGATCACATTCCCGATACGAACGCGTCTGCATCGTACGACGTAAATGGGCCCGCGTTGAGAAGTGCGTTGCGATCGAGCGGCGCAGAAATTGTGAGCATAATCAACGACGATGAAGACACAAATATAATAAGAGACGAGGAATCTGCGGTTTTAGATACGATTCGCCGCGCGTTAGCATCGGATTGCGATGTTTTGATCACCACCGGTGGCGCATCTAAGGGTGATCGAGATTACATCCACGACGTGATGATGCGCAAGATGTGCGAAGGCGATGCAAGCGCAGTCACGTGTCATTTTCAAAGTTTATCGATGAAACCCGGAAAACCTACGAAATTTTTCACGCTCTCGAGACGAAAGATATTAGGGGTGAATAAACCCGATTTATTGTGCTTGTCGTTACCAGGAAATCCAGTCTCGTGTTGTGTAACGTTTGAGCTCTTAGTTAAACCTATGCTACGCGTGATTCAAGGACAAAACGTCGTCCATCCACCACGAAGTGTTGCAAAATTAGGGGAAGATATTCAGCTCGATGGCGAACGTGAAGAATTCCATCGCGTTTTCTTGCGTTGGGAATCGGAAAATACTTTTGATAAAGAGCATTCTTTGCTACCAACGGCATACTCTACGGGTAAACAAATAAGTTCGAGGATTTTGAGCATGAAAGAAGCGGATGCGTTGATTGAGCTTCCAGTGGGAAACGCAACGCATGCCAAATTGCCAAAAGGAACGATTGTTTCAATCGTACCCATTGCAGATTTCAGACACAGAGGACTCGCATCTGTTCGAAGTAAGATTTTGCATTTTCACGAAGACGCAAATGCCGCGACGGAAGGAAAAGCGACGCAACTCTTTTCAAAGATGGCGGTCGGGCAACAACGCATCGAAGTTATAAACGATGAGACGACTGAACTCTTCGACTTGTCTTTTTGGAGAAAAGTCATCGAGAGAAACGCTCCGGGAGTGATCGCGGTGGTGGGTTCGAAAGCGCGCAATGCGATGCCGGATGAGTTCAAGCAACTTCTTCTGCGCGACGATGTTCCGGGAGTAGAAGAAATATTGTTTGAGTTGACAAACTTCTCGGACGTCTCCGCGTTTCGTATTTTTTCGGACGACGGGCGATTGACATTAGTCGTTGTCGTGGACGACGCAATCGAAGAGGGTCTCAAGGATACAGAAACGATCAAAAATGCTATAGCTGAGTCCATCAGGGGCGATGAAACGTTCTCATCGATACCAGCTGCTGAAGAAAGTATCAACGAAACTCTCGTTCGCAGAACGTACGCTAGAATAGGCCTCCTCGGGAACCCGTCAGATCAATATTTTGGCGAAGTTGTCGCGGTGTCGATTAAGAACTTCTATGCCGAAACTACTTTGAAGCCGTTATCGACTTCTGAAATCAAAATTGTACCAGGTCCGTACGATACGAATGATTTTAAATCGTTATCGTCGCTGAAAGCGTTCACTTCTGAGCACGGTTACGACGGTGGTGCGAAACTATTGAAAGCGTTGTTAGCGAACTTTGCTAAATTTTGCGAAGAGAAGAAAATTGCTCTCAAAAATCCATCTGTCGGTTTCAGCCTAGAGTATACTTCGAACATCCCGAAACAAACCGGTATGAGTGGCTCGTCAGCAATTATCATCAGTTGTATGAACTGTTTGTTAGACCGATACGACGTTCGTGACAAAATTTCTAAAGAAGAGCGAGCGTTTCTAGCATTGCAAGTTGAAAATGACATTGGCATTGCTGCTGGATTGATGGACAGAGTTATCCAAGTGTACGGAGGATGCGTACACATGAACTTTCGAAACGCAGAGAAAGTAAAGGAAACGGGGATTGGCGAGTACGAGTACGTGGATGCGGAGAAAATTCCGAAGTTATTTGTCGTTTGGAGTCAAAATCCGTCTAATTCTGGAAAGATCCATCAACCAGTTCGTCAAAGATGGCTCAGTGGCGACGTTGAAATCATTCAAGGCATGAAAGTCGCCGCGGATTGCGCTCGAGACGGTTTACAGATTATCCAGATGAGCTCTGGCAAAGAGTCGTGTGCGATTCGTTTGGCGCCGATACTTTCTGCCAATTTCGCCGCGAGACGAAAGATGTTTACCGATGCCGGTTTGGGAGACGAGAATATTCGAATGATTGAGCTGTGCCAAAGTGTCGGCGCGGGAGCTAAGTTCACGGGAAGTGGCGGAGCCGTGGTCGCGTGCTGCCCAGATGGTGCAGAACAAGAAGCGCGGTTGAAAGCGGTGGTAACTGAGGCTGGATTCAGCGTTGCGGAAGTCAAACTTGCTCCGCGTGAACTCTGAAGCGGGTGGGAAGTAAAAAGCAGTTAGTAAATGACTTTTGTACACTGTGTAATTACATTATAAGCTGTATCTATATTCTTTCTAACTACTAATGTTAAATTTTCGGGTATTTGAAGTCGTTGTCGAATGGATTCGTCGGAGATCTTTGTAACGTTGACGTCCTCTGTGGAGGCGTTCCCATTTCGTTATGCGCAACTCTTGTTTGACCCGACGAACTTGTCGTAGGTGACGAAGACGCGCTTTTGACAACACCTTTCTTGGGTGTCAATCCTGCGTTGATAGCCAACGACGCAAACGGATCGTTTAAAGTCGCTTCTTGGCGTTCCTTGTCGCGTTTTGCTTCGAAACCGAGAGGAGTTGCTGTCCCATTCAACGCTTTTGAGCTCGGTGGAGATCCAAAGGAGCTTTTGTTGAGTTGAGACGCGGGAGTGAGAAACTCCGAAGAGAGTTCACTATTTGATGGCGACTCTCGCGAAGCGTTTTGTTGTTGTTGTTGTTTGAGCATATACTGCTCGCGTAATGACACAGGTCCACTCGGTTGTTGAGGCGGAGACTGCGGTGAAAAGCTGTTGCCGAAAAAATCGTCAAACGCTGTGTTACTTTGTTTCGCCGCATGTGGGAAAGATGGAGCGCGCGACGGTGCCGTCGTCACGAACGGGTTCGGTGAAGAACTCATGGTTTCATTAAACCCACCGGATGATGTCGTCACGAACGGGTTCGGTGAAGAACTCATGGTTTCATTAAACCCACCGGATGATAACCCAATTAAATCGTGGTGCAATGCTTGTTGTGGTTCCTTCGTCAATGTTGCCGCCGCAGACGACGACGATGACGGAGATGTTTGCGGCGCGTTACCTCTACCCATTCTCTCGTATTTGTACATCGCGACATTCAACTTTTCGCTCAATTCAATCAGTTTCGACGTCAGCGCTTCATCCAAGTCGCCGTCTCCTTCCGTCAATAATGAGACTATAGACGAACTCGATTCTTTCGCTTGTTTCGCGAGATCTTCGCACAGATCGACATCTTTGTCAGATGCATTTAATATCTCCTCAAAAACGCCCAAAATGGATTTCGCGGATTCGACGATATCTCTCGCTTTTCTCTCTCGCGCGCGTATTTTATCGGGATGTTCTCGAGCCTTTGTCAACGAAATCGTTCTGTTTACGAACATGCCTTCTACTGGCATAAGGCCTTCGGGTTTTCGTCCAATCGCATCTAATTTGTACTTGTTTGGATTTCCAATCGATCTTTGGTATCTTTTGGAAGACCAGTGTCCGCCTCCTGGCAACTGGTTTCTTTGCGCTCTGGTCATCCCGAGTACGCCGTCTCGACCGCCGTCATACGCCACGCCTCCGCCACCTCCCATCGCTTCCTCTTCTTCTCTCAGCGCCATTTCAATTGCCCGTCTGTCTTCCTCGCTCATCGTCGCGTCGTATTTCAAAACTTGTTTTACCGGGATAGATTGGGAGTGTCTGGGGATCCCGAGCGCTGCTTCTCCCGGTTTTGGCGCTGGATAGTGCAACGGTTCGCCGCCGTTCATTCGCATCATCGTTCCTTCTCCCGTGACATCCACGTTCGAAACATCGTCGTATTTAATACTATTACTATTTCCCATGGTACCACTGCTATTGTTACTCGTCGCTCTCCCACCCCCGGGATGTACGAACTCGTCTCTCTCTGGAAACCTCACGCCGTATCGCACCAAGTCTCTGTACACCCCTTTGAACTCTCTCGCGTTCAAATGTTCCGACCACTCGCGAATCAAATGCAAAACTTTATCTCTCACGATCGCGTGCGTCGTCGTATTGCTCCCTAATTCCATGCACGTTTCTAGAACGCCTTTAGATAACATCATTTCGTGATAATCTGGCCCGCAATTTTTCATCAAACATTCCAACGCGCTCAACGCTAAAAACTGCTCTCGAGGCTGCCTCGACAAGAGTTTAATTCGCAACGCTTTCGACGCATCTTTTGCGACGGTTGTTCGATAGTGATCGTGGTTGACTCTGTCCGCGAGCTCGATGTTACCGGCCCAGTCTGGCTCTTGAAGGTACACGCCGTTCGTAATCTGAGAGAAGAAGAAATAAGAGGAGGAAAGTGATGATGTGAGTGTACATCCAGAGCGCGCTCACAAAAAGCAAAGTCTCTCTTGAAATTGGTGTGATGCCTTTTCCAATTCTCTCTCTAATCAGAGAGACATTTTTTGGAAACGCACCCACGCGGACAAAGAGAGATATTAAATAACAGAAGCCATATCATCATCGTCGCACGCACCTGATTGACTAAAATATACGTCGGATTTTGGCTCTTATCTTTCTTCAGAGAGAGCGACCGAAGCATATTATTCTATTTATTTAGGTGGTTTTTGTTCTTTTTTGCTTTGAGGTGCCTCTCGATTTTTTAGTCGATCTCCAACTTAAATGCATTTTGCTGGCAGATTAAATACCATCACGTACTTGGTACCGGTTGTAGAAGAGCTCTACTACTAGCTAGGTATACTATTATACTTCTACTTTATATTTTTACAGTTTCTAAAACTGGCGTGGATGCATTTTTATACGTTTGGCTTACGATACACCGTTTGCGTCGTGAGAATATCGTCGTCGTCGTCGTCGTCGTCGTTTTCGTTGTTGTCGTTATTATTGTTGCTGTTGTTATCTTTCGCTAAAGTCGTCGTCGTCGTCGTCGTCCTCGCAGGAGACGTTTCAAACGGCAAATACTTGACGCCGTCGTCGTCGTATTTCGCGTTCGGTTGTTTCACGCGTTGCCCGCTTTTGTTATCGAAATGTCTACCACCTTTGTTCAAGATTATGTTTGGAGCTTCGCGAATCATTCTACCGACGGCGTCGAGCGGCGTCAGGTATTCAATCGGACTTTTATCGTCGTCGACTCCTTTTTCGTCTAACATCTTCGCGGCGATATATTCGGCGCATATTTCCGGTTCCTCGGCTAACGCGTTGAAAATTTTCTTCGAAATCGGCGACGCGCCTTTCAAGAGTAAAGTCGTCAGAGACAAGCCGGGAGACATTTGGCGGACAAACACGTTCGCGATATTTTCTCTTTGCATCTCTTCGTTCAACGATTTCGTCAGCTGCGACAATCCCGTCTTTGTAGATTTGTGCGTCGCCGCGCTCTTCGATAGGCTCGCGCCAAACTGCGAAAACCCAAACTGCCATATGGTCATTTTCTTCGTCGGACTGCTCGTGGCTAATTCGATCGCCGCGCGAGACATCAACAACGGTCCGAGTAAATTCGCGTTCAAACTCTCTATGATTTCCTTCGTCGGCACTCGATGCAACGCCGCATTTCGCGTCACTCTCCCGGCGCCGTTAATCCAGTGCGTTTCGTATTTCTCGCACTCAAACACGTTCGCGCAGAATATCTTCAAGCGCTCTACTTCGTTCGGTTTCGACACGTCGCACGCTACTCCGTATATTTTCTTCTTCGTTTTCTCCGTCTTGTACTTTTCTTTTAAATAGTTCACGCACTCGTCGACTCTTTTCTGCGAGCGAGAACAGACGACTAACGTGCATTTGTTCGCGTTTTCCAACAACTCGTCGGCGAGGTAAAAGCAAATCCCAGAAGTCCCGCCGGAAATCAACACGTTTACATCTCTCGTCGTCGTGGTACTCGTTGCAGAAGAAGAAGAAGACGCGGAACAACGCCCCCTCGTTCGTTTCTTTTTATGTTTATCCGATTTTTTCGTGTTGATGTTTTTCCATTTTTTCCATCTGTTGTCCAAAGAAGAAGGAAAAGATAAAGAAGTCATCGCCATCTCTTCTTCTTCTTCTTCTTCTCTCTCAGAGAGCTGCTGATGATGATTACGATGTTAACGACAGTTTTTCGTTGTTGTTGTTATATCTATATATATATGTGCGAGAGAGAGAGAGAGAGAGTCACAAAGTTGTGAAGAGTGCAAAGACACATTTTTTCTTATGTTTTCGTATCTCTCCACCGTAAAGTACCTTGTGATGCTAAAAAATCTATACATCTATTCATCACATCTTCCTAAATCAAACTACTCTACTACTACTACGAAACGACGCAAGAACAATAACGATCAAGCACCGCCACGAGTTTTAAAGTTCCTAAACATTTCCACGCACCTCGCGCTAGTCGCGTTCACTTTCAACATAGCCTCTTCTTCCTCTCGTGAGGAAACGAAACACCCGCGAAACCTGGAGACGAACCGGTCCGGATGCCAACGCAACATCTCGGAGCGGAGAAGTTTAACCGCGCACGATTTAGAGTGATGGTTTATCCGAGGCATCTCGCAAGAACACCCACCTTCGGTTGCACTCACGGAAGATTTTAAAATCCACTCGATGGCGGCACTTTCTGATTGGTCGCCGACGTCGTGTAAGTACGGTAGATCTTTCGCTCGCAACGTCTTCTTTTCCGCTTTCTTCGAGCACGCTCTCCATATCGCGTAGTACGATTGCGTCGCGTTAGATGACGAACCTCCGTATCGTTTTCGTAATTCTCTTTCCGTTGGCGATTTAAACCCGTCTCGTTCTTCCTCCTCTAAAATGGTTCGGCGCTTGTCTTCTCCTTTTTTTGCTTCTTTCTTCTTGTGCTTCTTCTTCCTCTTGTCATCATCCACCGATAAACTCCTCTTCTTGTTCTGAACGGTAGTGCTATAATTCTTCCTCCTCGTCTCCTCGTCCTCTTTTTCTTCTAAATCTTCAAATTGCCACAAACGTTCGTATAAAAGTTCGTCTCCTTCGTCTTCCTCGTTGGCGTCGCGTAACTTTTCGTTCCACGTCATCTGCTCGCTCTTCCTCTTCGCTTCCAACGCTTTCTCTCGCCGCGCTTCAAACAGCGTCGCTTCTCGCGCTCTCGATTTTTCGTACCTTCTCGTCGCTTTCTCCGCGAGAACGAGCGGCGTCTTCTTTTTTAGCATTTGAAACGCGAAAGGTTCTCTCGAAACGACCGATTGTTTCGCCGCCAGTTCCAGCGGGATTTTCTTCTTCTTCGTCGTCTTCTTTCCACCTTTTCTTTTTCTTCTTCCTTTCTGTGAGAGTAAAGTTTCAACCAGAAATTCATCCAAGCACTCTTCGAGCATAAACTTCAACGTTTCCAGTGGATTCTTGTACGATTCTTTGCACCGAGCGATGATGTGAAACGCGTTTTCACCTTTTCCTCTCCGTTTACGATCGCTGTTCGCGGTGGCATACATCGAACGTAACGTTGTTTTTATCTTTTCCAAATGACCTTTTTCTATGGCTTTCTTCAACTGTTTTTGTCGACGACGACGGCGGCGACGACGACCTTCATCGCTGCTACTCGAACTGCCGCCCAAACTCTCCGACGACGACGACGACGCCGAAGAAGAAGACAGAGAAGAAGAAGAAGAAGATGATGATGATGAAGAATCTTTTTTCTTCTTCTTCTTCTTTTTGTGTTCCCCCATTAGCAAAACATCAGCGAGAGGATGGATGCGATTCCCCTAATAAAAATAATAACGAACTTCTTCTTTTGTGGTGATGCGCCGGGAAAAAAACACAAAATATATTCCTCAGAAGCGCGCGCGCACTCTCCGTGCAACACGCACACGCATAAATAAGAAGAACAAAATCACGACGATATGAGAAGAAAGAACACGGCGATTCTTCTGTTCCACCACCTCGGAAGAAGAAGAGGAGGAGGAGGAAGACGAGCGGACCTTTTTGCACACGCATCTTCTTCTTCTTCTTTTCGTCGTCGCCACGGCATCGTCACTACTCCGCAGAGCGGAGAAGAAGAAGAAGACAACGACAACAACAACCCCTACTTGGAGTTCTTGCGCACTCGCGACATTAAAACAGAAGAAGATGGAAAGACGATATCGAAACTGGTGAAAACGCTCGACGCGTTGAAGTACGCGATGATTTCCCCGGAAACGAAAGTCGGGATGTTTCCTTTGATGATGCCGTTGGGCGTTTCCCCGTTCGATGGGAACGCGATTGGTTTTTTATTGGAACCTTCGCTCGTCGTTCACTCCGCGGCGCCGGCGGCGGGAGGAACACGCGAGAGAAAGGAAATAATTTCTCTCGGGCCGATCGTGAAATCGAAAACGAATCAGAAACAGCTCGAGTTCGTTTCAAAAGACGCGACGACGTTTTTACGCCGGGTTTTACTGGAAGAAGAGGTGAACGCCGTGAACAGAGGAGGTTTGATGCCGGTGAGAGATTCGATTTTACGGTCGAGCTCTTCGTCGAGCGGATCGTCGTCGTCAAACGCAGAACACGCGGAGCACGATCGAGAGACGTTGGCGAGATTGGCGGCGAGTAAACACATGCTGAACGCGTACATGACGCAGAAGATTGGCTCGTTTCCGGATATCATTGAGAATTTGATCGCGAGACACGAATTCGTGAAGAAGGATGAAACGAGCGCGTTGGTCGCGTGCGAGTTTTACATCAACAGAGAGGAATTTACGAATAAATGGGCGAGACCGTACGCGATTAACGCGAGGACTTTGAGACGGTTTGAAAATAGAGAAAGCGAAGCGAGGGATGCGGCGAGGATAGCTTTGAGCGTAGCGCCGTGGTTCACCGTTGGTGGTGGGTATAGTGGCGGTGAAAGTCGTGGTAGTAATCTCAATGATAGCGGAGAAGAAGAGAACGCGATACTCCCGTCGTTGACTGGAGCAACTTTAGAGGATATGAAAAAGTTAGTCAACATGGAAACTATGGACGCGAAATCGGCCAAGGACTTATTAGAAGGCGTAGGCACTGAGATAGCGAAAGAACACGAGAAAAACGCGCCGGAGATGAGCGAGGAGGGGAAAGCGTTGAAGAGATGTTTTGATATTCTCGATTACGTGAGTTGGGGCAACGAGAAAGGGTACGAGAGTTGGGACAGCATTCGAGAAGAGTTGAGCGAATCGTACGAAAAAGCTGGAATGAAAAGGTTCGCGGAGTTGGTGAAGCCAGGGTGAGATTTGATGAATTGATATTATAGAGAGTATATAGAGCTATTAGAGTCAATCTGTGTTGTAAATTATATGCTATTAGCGCGCGCATGCATTTTGTTTTACATTTCTGTGGTTTCTACTTTAGTATGGTTACTCACTGTTGTTGTTGATGTTGTTTCAACAACTCCTCGATGTCTTGCGCGGTCAATTTACTCGCCTCTTTACTGTCCACGGGTAAAATTGTTCCTTCGTTGCGGCGATTCTCGATGACTTTCATGACGTTCTTCTCAATCGTATCTTTTAAGACAAAACGATGGATGACCGTTGACTTCGTTTGACCGATTCTATCGATTCTTTTTATCGCCTGCGACTCGGCGGAAATATCTAGCGATGGTTCAAGCAAAATCACGTGGTTTGCGCACGTTAAATTGAGCCCAGCTCCGGCTCTTTTCAACGGCAACAGTAAACAGTTAACTGGATGCGAGTCGCTGTCGACAAAATCTTTGACACACTCGGCAAATCTACTGCCTGCACGTTTTGTTTTGTGCGATGAGCTCGTAGCAGATGTTGGAACAATAGAATTGACGGAGTTCATTTTCAACGCGTGGTCAACAATCATCAAAACATCCTCCCATTCGCTGAAGATTAGAACTTTCAAGTTCGTGTCAAACTTTGCGAGATGCTTCACGCGACGAACCACCGCATCGATTTTTGTACCCCACGCGCCTTCAATTTTGATACCGCTTTCATCTCTCGCGTGTGTTTCGGGTGCGCCTAAAGTTTCGAGCATTTTCGAAACGTCTGCGCCGAAACGCGAAAGATGTAAACTCTCTTCTGCTTTTTTCCGTAGTCTCTCTTCTCGTTTCTTTTGCGCCTCCTCGACGTTATCGCGAACATCTTTATCTTGTGACTTCCAAGTTACGTAGGAAATTTCTTTGGTCGCGCACTCCTGGCGGCAGGTTGGGCATTTCCCGCGTTTGTTGTCGTTGTTATGATTGTGTCTCTCCGGGAGTGGCGACAACGACTGTAAAAACTGATTCTTCTTGGAAACCATATTGGATGGTCGACCGTAATACGCAAAGGAACACTTGACGCATAATTCGTGACCGCACGGTAAAATTGCAAGTTCTGCGCCATGCAAATTGATTTCTTCATCGTCGTCGTCGTCGTCGTCTTCATCCTCTTTGTCATTTCCAGCGGCGTTCATTTTTCTCAACGCGTTCTTACGAATTGCAGCATTCTTCGATTTTGTCTCGTCGAATGTCTCTAAGCACAACGGGCAGTCGAATTTCTTGCGCTCGTTCTTGTTCTTCTGCTTTAGCGTTTGCAAATATCGCAGTTGGCCGAATGTTTGCTTCATTTCGTATTCGTGCGTGACTTTCTCTTCGCTGTGTTGTTTGAGCAAATTTGGAACTTCGACTGGATACACGATCGATGCGCGCAAGTACTCCGGTAATTGGTCTTGTCCGTCGATGCGAACCATTTCGTTTGGTGTGCGCAAACGTATGCGGGTCGTAGACATACTTAATTCATCGAGAGCGTACATCTTTTCGCGCTGATAATGCATCAATGCGCGTATCTTCGTAAACTCCTTTCGAATTTCTTCGATGACTTCTATGTGCGTTTTCGCATAGGATTCCACCTCGAGTGCTCCTTTGACCTCACTTTTCAGCGCTTTTAGAGTTTTTTCCGCGCACGACGGCGCGGTGACGTCGTAATAAATGCGCCTGTCCTCATCTTTAACGTTTCTCGTCGACGACTTTACTTTTGCTTTATCATTTCTCGCCGCATCTCTTCCGACGCCGAACAGAACGCTCTGTAATTTATTGAAATTTGCATCGCATTTACACACCGCGCATTTCACCCCAACGACCGCGAATTCCATTCCTTTTCTGCACACCGAGCACGAGGCGAATTCAATCACGTCTTGTCTGTCCGCGGCTTCTACAATTTTTGTTACTCGATCGGCATCCGCTACGGCTTCGTTGCGGCATTCAAATAGGCGATCTATGTCTCTTTGCATGACCATTTTCAGTGCCGCGACGGTGTTCCAATCTGCTTTGCTACTTTGCCAGCGGTTGTCGAACTGAGAGAGCAGTTTGTCAACGAACGCGTCTGACGTGTACGACAAAGCTTCCATCCACCAAAATTCATTCCGGCTGAGACTTTTAATTTTCTTATCGATAAGTTTTCGCGATTTTTCGAAATCGCTCGCGGCGATGGATATGTTTCCACCGACTCGCTCGGCTAAATATTTCGTCTTTTCGGTCTCGGCGTCGCTGAGTAATTGCGCATCTCGAAGCGTTCGAGGTATTTGTATGTCTTTGTTTTTATCCACCACTTGCAAAGCTTCGGCTAAATTGTGCAAAGCGTGTAACCTTTGGAAACTGTCGAGTCGAACGCCATTGATTTTTGCATTTGCATCGAGTCGTAAAACGTCGCGATAACATTCAACGACACCTACGAGATCGTTTTGCGTCCACTTTAACCCAGCGATGGCGTTGATTGAAAACGCGACGAGCCGTTGCGCTTCCTCTGCTTCAACTCTCGCTTTATCGACCAACCTGTCGTGGATTTCTTCCATAGAAAGAACTTTGTTCTTTTGTTTCTCGTCGGCTTTCTTTGATTGATCGCCTCCGACAACGAGCTCAGCTGCAATATTTTTTAGTCGTTTCCATTTGCCGATACCGTACGAGCCAACCTGAGGGTGATCGCATGCTTGCCTCAGTCTTAGTAAAGGTAGGACGATAGAAGTCACATCCTGCCTCGATAACTCTAAGTCTACTTCATCGTTACTATTACTGTTATTATTATTATTATTATTTCTTGAACGCTTTACTCTGTCGTAGGCATTTCGCGCTTCCGCCGCGCAGTTTTTGTGCTGTTTTTCATAGAAATGTTTTTCGATGGGTGAAAACTCTAATTCAGTAACGCACTCGTTCTGCGGCGGTAAATCGAGTTCGTCGACAACGTCTTCTCTCGAGTTGCGCCACATTATTGGTTTGAGACTCTCAGTGAGCACAAACTCGCCGTATCTCGCGTACCCCGTTCTCATCGCGATGCTGATTATTTTATGCCACCAATTATGGGAGGTTGTAAAGTTCATCTCGTGACCGAACGGACGCGCTCTCAAGAATTTAAACAAACCGAACGCATCGTCCATGTGCGATTTTTCAGACGAAAGCGGTGTTCCCGTCACGCACCAACGATTTATTGCGGGTATTCTCTCCATCATCTGCGAAGGGGCCGACGCTCCTCCGCCTACCATCTGGGCTTCGTCCATAATCACACGCCACCAAGTTAACTTTGTCAACGGCGGGGGAATGTGAGGATACCTTCGCGTTGCGTTTCTTCGGGCACGCAGTGCGCCATCGTTCACATCTGCATTTGTCGCGTAATCTAAATTGATTTCAGCCCGCAACACATCGTAGGTCGTGATCACAATGTCACATTCGGCTAATTTATGAGAGGTGATGACTTCCTTCGCGTGCACGGCTCTACTACCCAAGCTCGCGGTCTGCGGCTGTCCTTCGTACACTAAAATATCAAACTTGTCGTCTTTATTACTTTCGTCTTCGTCTTTGCGGACGTGTTTCAAAACCTCGTCTCGCCACTGTTGCAAAATCGTCGACGGGACGACGATGAGCGTAGTTTTCGAAACGCCCGGGATTTTCTCCCCGGCTTTCGCGGCGTGGCAATGCGGACATATGAAATCCGGCGCCTCTGTGCAGTTTTGCTTAATACCGACGCAATACGCGTGCGACCATTTGTTACAAAGTTCGCACGACACCCAAAGACCTTGATACTCTGGATCGTCTTCCATTGCACCGCACACGCATCGCACTTCAACTTCCTCGACTTCGTCTTCGGTTTTCTCTTCGTCTTCTTCTTCTACTTTTGTCGTAAAGCCCATACCAGCTCGATTCGTAATCACGGGTTCTTCTTTCTCTTTCTCCTCTTCCACGAGCCGTTGCGATCCTTGTCGTTCGTCGTTTTCTTTTCCCTCTTCATCTTTTACCATCGCTAAAACTTCTTTCTCGTCTTTCGGTTTCTTGTGCGCCAAACACAACATCAACAATTCAACTGTTTTACCTAATCCCATTTCTTCCGCTAACACGCCTCCGCGAACGCCGTCATCTTCCAACGCCATCGACTTTGCCACGTTGTACATCCATAAATCTACTTCTTCGTATTTCTTATCCAACGCTGTTGAGATTGTCGACGTTGCTCCGGCCTCCTTACCTCCTTTCTTCATCGTCCTTGTAAACATCTCGCGCAACGCGTTCACCTGTTCTTCTCTCTTAAATTTTACCATCTTCTCGACGTCCGCGTTCGATTTCTTCCCATTTTCCCACCCAAATGGTGCGTTCGGTGCTCTCTCTCTCCCCATCATCCACCCAACCGCTCGTCGCTGATACGGTCGCAAAGTTGGTCGCAACATGCGCGCTTCGCCTAAATATTCTGGCGCTTTTGCGTTGTCTGGTTTGCACGCTTTTAATATTCGATGAATGTTGATATTTTTCGCCTTGAAGTATTGCCGCTCGTATCTGTTCTCTTCGTCACCATCATCATCGTCTTCTTCTTCTTTCTCTTCTTCTTCTTCTTCTTCTTCTTCTTCTTCTTCGCTGATAAACATATCGTCTTCCTCTTCTTCTTCTTCTTCTTCTTCCTCATTCCCCTCTTCGAAACGCGTCGTCGTCGCTCGTAACATTTTCGTCATCGCGCCTCTCCGTTCTTCTTCTTCGACTCTTTGCACGACCATCGGTTCCGGCCCGTCGTCTTTTCCTCTCTTTCGAGGAGGCGCCGACGAAGCTTTTTTCCTTCTCCTTCTCGAAGAAGAAGAAGGAGGGAGAGGAGGAGGAGGAGGCATGATGACTTCTCTCTCTCTCTCTGATTTGCGCGAATAGTCAAATGCTCGTTTTTATTCAGATTTTCGTGTGTCGATTTTCTTCACACAAACGCACTCTTAAAAGTGCTTCTTCATCGCATTACCTAATAACACACACATAATAACAAAAACCTTCATCTTCTTGAGTTTCGATGAAAGCAGCGACAGCGATAGCAACGACGATGTCCTCGTCTCAAGTGCCGTCGTCGTCGTCGTCGAAGACGAGAATCGCCGACGTGTCCGTCTCGCCTCCGTCTCGAGGCGCGTTTTTATTCACGAATAAATTCTCGCAAGAAACGAAAAGCGCGTTGAGAGATTGTCAAACCGGTGTTGTTCACATCAACGTGTTACCTTCGTCTTCTTCTTCTCGCAACACCGCGCTGACGATTAACGAAAACTGCGACCCTTCTGTGCGAACGGACTTGATGAGAGCGTTCGAGGAAATTGATTTCAACGCGACTGTCGTGAAGAGACACCTTAGTGTACCTGTCTTGGGCGGTGGCTTAGCGTTCGGGACGTGGCAGGGATTGTATTTGTGTCAGTTTGACGATGGGAAAAACAGTTCTGGTGGCATCGGCATCCGAGCGACGGTGAAAGCGAGCGAGTTTCATAAATCGAAAAGAGGCGAATTCGTGGCGCCGAAGAGAGGATGTCACGATGCGACGGAGCGCGTTCAGACGTGCGTGGATATTACGGACGTCAAAATGGGCATCCTCAACGTGTTGATTAAGCACACGAGCGCTTCGTTCACAATCAACGACAAGACGCGAGCGGAGGAGCTTGAAAATGGATTGAACGCGTTAGTTCCGGAATCGTGGAACGATACATTTTTAGAACACACGATGGAGGGTCCAGACGATTGTCCCGCGCACATCAAAGCTACGATTTTAGGGGAGACTATGAACGTGCCTATTCGAGATGGAAAATTGGCTCTATCGGAGAAAGAACAAATTTTAGTTTGCGAGCATCGAAATGTAGGAGGCTACGGTGGCGGGTTCAGACGTGAATTCATCGCGAGCGTGAACGAGGCGAAAGCGCAAGAGGTTGTGCGATTTAAAAGAATAAACAAGGAGAAACTGATAAACGTCTCAGAAGCCGTTCGCGATTTCGTGACGAAGGCTCAACAAAAAAAGGAAAGTGAAACGATCGAGTTAGTTCACGTGTTCTCTCCGAAAGGCGGCGTGTTTCAAAGTGTCGCCAACGAGGCCGAAGCATTCATCGAGCACATAGAAAGCAAAGTTTGTTCAAACGAGGTGTTGAAATCCTCCGTCATCGGTGCTTCCGAAATGCTCGTATGCGACGGGCGAGAAATGTTCGCAAAAGACGAAGGTTGCTTGGAGTGTTTCGTCGTCGTCGGAAACGAAGAAGAAGTCGAAGTTGTTTTCACGGCGCTTTAAATCAGAACGTTGTATAAAAAATAAACATGTAGTCTTAGATGCGCACGCGTTTGCAATGCGACCATTCATATTAAATACCTCCTCCTCTCTCTCTCTCTGTCTCTCTCTTTGCATTCATTTCATTCTCACGCACTTGAAAAGAAAATTCAATTCGTCCCGTAATAATTTTTATTCCTGTTCACCTTCCAATTCTTCGGTCTCGGCGCGAAATTCTTCGCGTTCGGCACAAACTTCGAATGCTCCTCGTCCAATCGCACCTCCCAGTTCTTTGCGTTCCCGCAAATGTTCCCGTTCTCCGGTATCGAACACGGCGTCGCTTTCGCTTGATTTTCAAACATCACATCCACCGGTTTTTTCATGTGCCAGTGGCCTTTGGCGCCCCAACATTTATCCGAAGATGGAACGTACGGTTCGTCTGGATTGTGAATTCCCGGCGTTGGTGGCATTCTGTGATTAAATTATTACGCTTTTATCTCTTTGTTTGTGTGTGTGTGTCTTATAACGAGCGCTCGCCGCGCGTCAACGACAAAAGATACGATGATGCGTTTTGTGCTTTACTTTTGTTGATTTATTTTTTTGATCGAAAAAAAAATGCGTTTTCGACGAAAAAGAGAAAAGAAAGAGAAGTTTTTATTGATGCTTTTTCTCCTCGTCGTCGTCGTCGTCGTCGTCGCGTGTTTTATCCAAAAACACATCAAAAAAAAAAGTCATCGCCCCACCACTCTGCACATAAATCTATCCCCCGGAGGAGAAAAGATAAAAAGCACGCACACGCGCAAATACCCGCGTTGGTTTTTGAGAGGAGCGTTACTCTCTTCTTCTTCGTTCTCTCTTTCAAAGCGCGTTTTTTCAGTGAATAAAAGAAATAGAGAGAGAGAGCTTTTTTGATGCAACATTCAGCGAACGGGAGGAGATTCACCACGCGAACCACGTCGACGAAGACGACGGTGGCGGCACGAGAGACGAAGAGTAGAACCGCTTCCTCTCGTTATTCCCCCACACAAAGAAGAAGAATGATGATGACGATGACGAGAACGAACGTTACCGTCGCGGCGAGAAAGATGATCGCGTCGTCGGCGGCGTCGACGGCGTCGTCGTCTCGCGTCTCGTTCGCCAAAACCGCTTTCTTCTCTTCGTCTTCATCTTCTTCTTCTTCGTCCGCGCTGTTTAGCGGTCGAAGCGTTGTTGGTGGTAGTTGTGGGTCTCTCTTCATTCGCGCGAGAGGCACGGCAACGACGATAAGAAATCCGTTCCGTGCGTACGCCGCCGCGTCCTCGACATCCACGGAAGAGAAGACCTCCTCCAGCAGAGCAGCAGCGAGTGGTGGTGGGAGTGGAGGCGGGGGGTATCCGTTCGCAGAAATCGAAAAGAAGTGGCAAAAGAGTTGGCTCGAAAACAAGACGTTCCAAACGCCTTCGTTGAACTCTGGCTTGGACCAATCGAAGCCGAAATTCTACGCGTTGGATATGTTTCCGTACCCGAGTGGAGCTGGATTACACGTCGGCCACCCGGAAGGGTACACGGCCACGGATATCGTGGCGAGGTATAAACGGATGAAAGGGTACAACGTGTTGCACCCGATGGGATGGGACGCGTTCGGTTTACCCGCGGAGCAATACGCCATCGAAACTGGGACACATCCGAAAGAGACGACGGCGAAAAACGTGAACAGATTCCGAGAGCAGTTACAATCGTTGGGGTTCAGTTACGATTGGGACCGCGAGGTAGCCACGTGCGATTCCACGTATTATAAATGGACGCAGTGGATATTTATTCAGCTGATGAAGCAAGGCTTGGCGTATCAAGCGGAAGTACCGGTGAATTGGTGCCCAGCGTTGGGGACGGTATTGGCGAACGAGGAAGTCATCGACGGATTATCCGAACGAGGCAACCATCCGGTTATTCGTAAACCGATGAAACAGTGGATGTTGAAAATTACAAAGTTTGCCGATCGACTGTTGGAAGATTTGGACGATTTAGATTGGCCAGAGTCCATCAAGGAAATGCAACGCAACTGGATCGGCAGAAGCGAAGGCGCGCAGTTGAAGTTTTCCGTTTCGGAAGACGATTCCTCGTTTTTGGAGGTGTATACGACGAGACCGGATACGTTATACGGTGCGACGTACTTAGTCGTTGCACCGGAACACCCGATGTTGGACCAGCTGACGACTGCGGAAAATAAAGACGTCGTCCAAAAATATGTCAAAGACGCGGCGAACAAATCGGATTTGGAACGAACGGAATTGCAAAAGACGAAAAGTGGTGTCTTTTTAGGCACATACGCGACGCACCCGTTGACCGGGGAGAAAAACGTGCCCATTTGGGTCGCTGATTACGTCTTGGGGTCGTACGGCACCGGAAGTATCATGGCGGTTCCGGCGCACGATCAGAGAGATTTCGAGTTCGCAAAGACGTTTGATTTACCCATCGTACCGGTCGTTCAACCGAGCAAAGATCACGATTTTGACAAAGAGGCGTATTCGGGTAGCGGTAAAATGATCAACTCTGGCGAGTGCGATGGAATGGACGTCACGCAGTGCGCGGATGTCATCATCAAGAAACTCGGCGATAAGAACATGGGCGAAAGAAAAATCAACTACAAGTTAAGAGACTGGCTCTTTGCGAGGCAAAGATATTGGGGCGAACCGTTTCCAGTCGTGTACGACGACGAAAACCCGGACGTGGCTATTCCAATTTCCGAAAGCGATTTACCGTTGGTGTTGCCGCCTACGGATAACTTCAAGCCGTCCGGTTCAGGTGAAGGTCCTTTGGCGAACGTCACCGATTGGGTAAAAACGACCGTTCCGGGGCACCCGGATAAATCGGCGACGAGAGAAACAAACACCATGCCGCAATGGGCTGGATCGTGCTGGTACTATTTACGATTCATTGACCCTACGAACGAAAACGCGTTGATAGACAAATCTTTAGAAAAATATTGGATGCCGGTTGATTTATACGTCGGGGGTGCCGAACACGCGGTGCTGCACTTGTTGTACGCCCGATTTTGGCACAAAGTTTTGTACGACATCGGCGTCGTCACGACGAAAGAACCGTTCCAGAAATTGGTCTCGCAAGGTATGATTTTAGGCGAAGTGGAATACACCGCTTTTGTGGACGAGAAATCCGGCGCATACGTCTCTGCCGGGTCGAAGGAAGCCCAAAATGCAATCGCGACGAAAGTAGACAGCTCGAAAGTGACCAAAAAAGGCGACGGTTTCGTCTTGACGGAAAACCCAAAAATCAAAGTCAATTCGAGAGCGTTTAAAATGTCAAAATCGAGAGGCAATGTCGTCAACCCCGACGACGTGGTTTCTGAATACGGTGCAGATTCTTTGCGATTATACGAAATGTTCATGGGTCCGTTGACGGACGTAAAAGTCTGGCAAACCTCGGGCGTTTCTGGATGCTACCGTTTCTTGGCGCGAGCGTACCGATTGTTTGAAAACGAAAGCGCGATTTCAAACGAAAAAGCCACGGAAGAACAACTTCGCGACACGAATAAAATGATTGCTAAAGTTACCGAAGCGACGGAGACGTTGTCGTTTAACGTAGCCATCGCGGCGATGATGGAATTTACCAACGCGGCGACGAAGTGGGAGACGAAACCGAGAGAGTGTTTAGAACCGTTCGCGTTGTGCTTGAGTCCGTACGCGCCGCATTTGAGCGAAGAGTTATACGCTCGATTATTAGCTTCTTCTTCTTCCGGAGAAGGACTCTCGTCAAATGCTTACGTCACGTGGCCGGAAGCTGACGCGCAATACTTGGTCGAAGACACCATCGAGATGGGCGTCCAAATCAACGGTAAAACCCGCGGATCGATCAAAGTCGCGTTGGACGCCACCGAGGACGTCGCGATGCAGTTGGCCAAGAGCGAGCCGAGCGTGGAGAAGTTTCTGGAAGGAAAAGAGATTAAGAAAGTCATCTACAAAGCTGGGAAGATTTTGAACATAGTCGTGCCAAAGTAAAAGACAATCTTGCTTACGTTAATGCGTAATATATGTAGTAAACTCATTCTTATGATGTCACGCTCAGAAAGAACAGTACCCCACACCCGCTCGTGATAATAATAGAAGAAGAAGAAAAGTTAGTTGAAAAACTCTTCATTACTCGTCTCTTCTTCTTCTCCCTTTCCTAAATAATAATATGAACGCGTTCTTATCGGTGAGAAGATGACGCAATCATCATCAATACCGTTCGTTACCAAAAGTATTTTCTGCTTCAACTCATCGTCGCATTCCGCGGAGCGTCGTTGTAGTCGTTATAGTCGTCGTCGCGCGACGATGAGTTGTTTTTGTTGTTCGTCGGATGATTGTTTCGTCCAACACTCCGCCGGTGGAAGAACACTAACTTTGAACGCGAACACGAGCGAAAACAACAACAACAACAACAACAACTTGTTAAAAAACGTCTCGATTGCAGTTAAAGATAACATCGACGTCGCTGGGTATAAAACTGGATGCGGGAATCCAGATTTCTTATCGGATTTCTCGCCCGAAGCGAAGACGACGTCCGCACCACTCGTCGAGAAACTTTTAAAACACGGAGGAAACATTGTGGGCAAAACGCACATGGACGAACTCGCGTGGTCGTTACAAGGAGAAAATTTTCACTACGGCACGCCGTTAAACGGAAGGGCTGCCGGTCGTATACCCGGTGGCAGCTCTAGTGGATCTGCCAGTGCTATTTCGCGTGGTTTGGTGAAGTTAGCGGTGGGGACGGATACGGCGGGAAGCGTGCGCGTTCCGGCTTCGTTTTGCGGCGTCTGTTCGATTCGAATGACGCACAATTTCGACGCGAGACTGTGCAACGAAGGAATCGTCCCGTTGGCTGAATCGTTCGACGTTCCTGGCTTTTTCGCCAACGACTTAGAACTTTTACAGAGAGCGACGAAAGCGGTGTTTGCGACGAAGGAGGAAGAGGAGAGTACTAGTAGCGGTACAGCCGTCGAGTTCGTAAAACTGGAAGACGCGTTCGCGCTAGCGACAGAGGAAACGAGAGCGGCTATCGATGCGTATTTAAAAGAACATAACATCAAGTACGAAACCGTGAAATTAGAGAACCAAAATATTCTGGAATGGTGGGACGATTTCCGGATACAACAAACCGACGACGTGTGGAAAGCGCACGGCGATTGGATCCGAAAACGAAATCCAAAGTTTGGTCCAGGAGTACACGAACGATTTTACGGCGCGGAAGCGGTGAGTAAAGATGTCGAAAACGTCGCGCGAGCGAGAGATGTGAACAGAAAACGCGCGGAAATAATTCGTAACGAAGTATTCGGGCGTCGAAATGATACCACAACCATTTGCATCGTTCCCGCCGCCGCGTGCGAACCACCAAAACTCAACGAAGACGCCTCGGTCGTCAACGATTTGCGCGTCAAGACGTTATCGCTGAGCTGTATTTCTGGCCTCACTGGATTACCGCAAGTTGTCGTTCCGTGTGTTTCGGATACAAAAAAGTTACCAATCGGCGTCGGTTTCATCGGTTGGGAACGCAATTGCGACGTCGCGTTGCTCCAAACGCTTCTCGAGAGAGAGTTGTGAACCGGATGAGTAGTGCTGGCATATAAAACAGTCTCTCTTTCTTCATGTGTGTAAATAGTAGTAATGTATTATTCCGTTTTATTTAATATCAAAGTACGTGTTATCTAAGTGGTGAATTCTCGCGTAACCATCTTCTCCGCCGCTGGTAAAGCTCTTCCCGTCCGGGCAAAACGCCAACGCGTTGATGGGACCAAAATGTCCTCTAATCCCGCCAATCTCCTCCTCGAAAACCTTATGGTAAATCTTCGAATCAAACTTCCCCGCCTTACTTGACGTCGTCGTCACAGACATCGCATCTTGACCACCACCTAATATGATGTGCTCTCGAATTGGACTGAGAATCGCCGCGTTCACCGGTCTATCCGCGACGTACGTCTTCAAAAGCTCTAAATTCTGCGTGTCGAAAATTTTCGCCGTTTTATCCAAGCTCGCCGTAATCGCGTGCGTTTTGTCCGCAGACAACTCCAAGTGTTGAATCGGCTTCCCTTTGTGCGCGTCTTTGGCTTCGTGCAAAACTTTCCCGGTTTCCACGTCCCACAATCGCAAAATCCCATCTTCCCCGGCGGTTAAAAACGTCTCGTTGAGCGGTCCCCACGCCACGCGGTTCAACCTCCCGTTGACGATCCCGTCTCCGCTAATCGTTTTTAAAATCTTGCTCGTTTGCTCCTCTCTGTTTTTCGTAATCTCGACGATGTGAATCGCCGCGTTGACCCCCATGAACGGATCCGTCGTGATCAACATCTTATCGTCCCCGATCGCGAACGCCACCGCTCTCACCGGTTGGTCGAACTGAAACGTGTGGAAACACACCCCAGTCCCGACGTCCCATAACTTACAACTCGTATCCGCGCTCCCAGTGGCTAACGTCTTTGAATCTCTCGTGATGTCCGCGGTCCACACCGCCCCGTTGTGCCCAATATACGTCCCGACTCTGTTCCCGCTATCCGCGTACCATAAAGTCGGGTGGTGATCTTTCGCGCAGGTTACGATTAAATCGCCGTCGTGGTTGTATTTGATGAACGTCAGCGGACGCTCGTGGCCTTTCAGTAAGATTGGTCTCATTCTTTTCTTCTCGTTATTTGTTGTTGTTGTTGTTGCTCTCTCTCTCTATCTATCTATCTTTGTTTTGTGTGTGCGTGTAGTCGCGCGCGCACGTCCTCGTCCGTGTGTTTTGTGTATGTGTACTTAAGAAGTGCGGCTGTGCGTCCAAAACTCTCTCTCTCTCTCTCTCAGTTTGGGGGCGAAGGAAACCCCAAAAGCAAACAGCACCGAGAAGAAAAAAAAAAAAAAAAGAAAAAAAATTTGAGCACCGTGGTCGTCTTATTATGGTTTTCACGTCGGTGTGAGTTTTTACTTACGTCTGTTTATTGTCGTAGTTGTTGTTGTTGTTGTTGTTGTTGTTGTTGTTGTTGTTGTTGTTGTTACAATCTTTTTCCTCTTTTCCTACAAAACTATTATACTTCTTCTTCTTCTTCTCTCTCTCTCTCTCTCACTTTGTGTTCTACATTTACTGCGTTATTACACCCGACGCCACTATCCTACATTTTCGTTCTCGTACTCTTCCTCGAAATCCTCGAACGGGTCTAGAATTTTGCTCTTGCCTCCTTTCTTCTCCACGATTCGGTCGAACGCTTCTTCGAGTTTACGCCGAGTCGGAAGTTTCTTTTTTCGTTGTTGTTGTTGGTCTTTCGCCCCCGCACCCTGACGATGGCGGTCGTCCTCGTCGTCAAAGTACACCTCGTCCTCGCTCTCCTCCGCAAAGTCGAGCATCGCGTGCTCTTCTTCTTCGCCGCTCCTTCGCAATCGAGCGGACGTTCGTCTCGGTTTCATCGGCGTCGGTGGTGGGTGTTTCGGTGGTGCCATGTTTGGCGTCGGCGAGGACGGCGCTGAAGCGTACATCGTCATCGCTTCTTTATCGTCTTCGTCGTCTTTCCTATTAGTAGTAGTAGTGGTGGTAGTATTTTGGTGCGTCTTTTCGTTTTTTTGTTTTTGCATCTGAACTCGCTTTTGCCGCTCCCGTTCCTGTTGCTCAATTGAAGGTGCGAAGGTTGCTTTTTTCTTCGTCGCCGCGTTCGTAGTGGTCGCTTTGTTGTTGTTGTTGTTATTATTCTTTTCGTCGCAGCTGTTCCTTCTCCTCGCGCTCGCTCGAGTCGGCGACTTCCCTTTGTTGTTGTTGTTGTTATTCCCACTGGTCGTTGCCGCCTCGGAATCGCCTCCGCGCATTTTCTTACGACACGACGTGTGATAAAATTCCGGTCAAACTCTTCTCTAATTCTGTTTTATCGCAAAAAGTAAAACTCTCTCTTCTCCGTGTGTGTGTGTGCATCTATCTATCTCTTTGGGTGCGCGTGGTGGTAACGACGCTCTTTTCTCGCTATTTAATGAGAAGAACTACTCTTTATGTGTGCATAAAGAGAGAGAGAGAGAGAGAGAGAGAGAGAGAGAAAGAGCGTTAAAATTAGTGAGTGAAATTGAGCGGCGAGAGAGGAAGAATTACGTAGAGAGGAAGAAGTACGAGAGAGAGAGAGAGAGAGAGAGAGAGGTGCGAATTTTTTGGCCGCCGAACTCTCTCTCTCTCTCTCTCTCTCGTCATCTCTCTCTCACTCTCTGTGGCTCCGTCTCTGACTGTCTGATGACAAAAAAAGGAAAAAAAGAATTCAAAAGAGAAAACTGCGACACCACAAGACACAAAATACCACCCAGAGGAGAGCGGGGGGCACAAAACGCGCGCGCAAAGCGAGAGAGACAGAGAGAGAGAAAGACAGAGAGAGAGAGAGAGAGAGAGAGAGAGACAGAGACAGAGAGAGATAATAATCGCGTTTGTTACTATTTATCCATAGAGAGAGAGAGAGAGAGAGAGAAACGATGACGATGATGATGAGCGCTGCGAGCAGCCATCAACAAGCCCTTTCTGTGACGGCGATCAGACGAAACAACGTGAGAGCGTCGACTTCTTCGAAGAACAACCTCCAATGTTACCATCACAGGAGTAAAACAACAACAACAGCGACGACGAGAACCATCGTGAGAGCTTCTTCTTCTTCTTCTTCTTCTCCAACCGCGACGGAGGCTAAAGCGGCTTCCTCCGATAACGAGTGGAAGAAGCTCGGGCAAGTCTGCGCGGTTTTAGGCTCCCAATGGGGCGACGAAGGCAAGGGGAAGTTGGTGGATATTTTAGCCCGAGAGTACGAGGTGGTGTGCAGATGCCAAGGCGGCGCGAACGCCGGGCACACGATTTACGACGACGACGGGAAGAAATACGCGTTGCACTTGGTCCCGTCCGGGATTTTAAATAAAAAAGCGCTCTGCGTGGTTGGGAACGGGGTCGTGGTGCATTTGCCCGGAATGTTTGAAGAGTTGGACGCGTTGGAGAAAGTCGGCGTGGATTGCGCCGGGAGAATGATCGTCTCCGATCGCGCGCACTTGTTGTTTGAGTTGCACAAAGAAGTGGACGGGTTAAGGGAAGCCGAGTTGAGCGGGAACATGATTGGGACGACGAAAAGAGGCATCGGCCCAGCGTACGCGTCGAAAGCGACGAGAAACGGGATCCGGGTCGGCGATATTAAAAACATGGAGACGTTCGCGGAAAAGTTGAGAGCGTTGGCGGCAGACGCCGGGAAGCGATTCGACGGTTTTGAATACGACGTGGACGCGGAGATTGAGAGGTATGGAAAAATCCGAGAGAGAATTTTGCCGTTCATCGCGGATACGGTGGAGATTGTCAATCAAGCGCACACCGACAAGAAGAAAATTTTGGTAGAAGGCGCGAACGCGACGATGTTGGATTTGGATTTTGGCACGTATCCGTTCGTGACTTCGTCGAATCCGAGTTTAGGTGGGGTGTGTTCCGGACTCGGTTTGGCACCGAACAAATTTGAAACCATCATTGGCGTCGCCAAAGCGTACACGACGAGAGTCGGAAGCGGACCTTACCCAACGGAGTTGTTTGGCGACTTGGCGGATGACTTGAGAGCGATTGGTTACGAGTACGGAACAACCACGGGAAGACCGAGACGCATTGGATGGTTGGACATGGTCGCGTTGAACTTTGCGAGTAAAATTAACGGATTCACGCATTTGAACATCACCAAGTTGGATTGTTTGAGCGAGTTGGATGAAATTAAAATCGGAGTCGCGTACAAGTTACAAGACGGTACGGTCACGACGGCATTTCCAGCCTCGATCGAGGAGTTGGAGAAGGTTGAAGTTGTCTACGAAACCTTGCCGGGTTGGAAATCTGATATTTCCGGCGTGAGAGACTGGAAGGATATGCCGGAAAATGCGAAAAAGTACGTCCAAAGAGTCGAGGAGTTGTCCGGCGGCGTCGAATGTAGATTCATCGGTGTTGGTCCGGGTAGAGATGCCATCGTGATCAAACCGTAACGTAAATAAGCACTTAATAATGTTCTCTAATACGGTAGTAAAGTTCTTCTATTTGAAAGAATGTTTTTTAATGTACAACGTTGACTTTTAAATGACTATCATATATACTTATGGTACACGCTACAAGAGTTATCTTTCTCTCCTTTTTACGATTTGGCCTCCGCCGCCGCCTGCCAAAATCGTCACCCCTGCTGCGACGACGCCGGCGATCCCACTTCCTGCGAGCAAACCAGCGGCGACCAACTGCGATAAACTCTCGAACGAGTCTTTGTTTCTTCGTCTCCACGAACCAGATAAAAAGGCGCCGAAAAAAACCATCACGGAAAACTCCGGAGGAATAATAAACGCGATTCCTAATGCCATCGGACTCGGTATTATCTTTTCAGCGAGGAGCTTCATGCGCGCCGTGCCTTTGTATTGCATTTTGAACTCTAAAGTACGGACGAAAACGGCAAAAAGAGCAGCTAAAACGCTCAAAACGATGGCTTGGTGCGGGACACCGACGGCGCTTCCTCCATCTTCACTGCTCGATCCAGTCAACACTTCCGCGACGGCTTTCCACGCGAACGCCGACGGTGCCGGATATTCGTCGCCGCCTAGCTCGTACGTGCGCAAGAACAATAAAAAAGAAGGCACGGCACCGAGCACACCAAATGGGACGCCTAACATTTGCGCGATTAATTGAGTACGAGGTGGCAACCTTAAAATAGACCCGCACTTGAAGTCGTGCATTAAATCGCCCGCTTGTCCCGCTCCCCCACACGCGACCGCAGCAGTGACTAAGTTTGCGATCAACTGCCCGGGATCGAGAAACGCGAAGATGAGTTGAATGATTTTACCCATAGGGCCGATTGGGTTTATGTCGGTTTCGCCTGCACATCTGATTGCAATGTACGTCATAAACAGGCCAACTGGAATGGACATGACGGAAGTCGTAAACTTCAAGCCGAAAAGAATTCTTTGCGAAACCATGGAGCTGAACACGGCGAAAAGTAAACCAGTTATCCACCAATTCCGCGGAACGTTTTCTTCGCTGGAAAACGGCGTCGCCGAAAGCGTCGCGTCGTTGTCGTTTGTCTCGCTTTCCATGTTCTGCGGTTCGCTAGTAGTACTGCTACCATCATTCGTGGCGGCATATTTCGCAACCACCATAGCTTTGAACAGCTGCGAAAACGAATCCACCGCCATGAAAGTGACGCCCGGCCACAACAACAAACCTCTCGCACCATTTTTCATGTTAAATACGTTTGCGGTATCCGATACCCACCCTTTCGATTCCGCAAAAGGGCCAATCATCCCCCACGCGAAAATCGCACCGGCTAAAACGGAATATCCTACTTTCTCGCCCATCAACATACCTCCGCCGACTAGTGCAAAATCCAATCGAATCCCGAATCCACGTCTCGCTAACTCGTGCAAACCTAGAAATACTAATATCGGTGGTTTCAAAAACTTCGGAAACTTCCACGCGACCATCGCCGTAGCGAACGAGACGAACGCGGCGAAGAGAAGCGATTTAAATTGCTTCCTCGCTCGATCTTCCGGTTGTTGTTGTTGTTGTTCGCTATCTAAACTATCACCACCTTTCATTTCGCCCATCTCCACGTTACCACTACCACTAAAACTATTACCAGCACCGCCACCATCACCACCACCACTCGGCGGCAAGGCAAACGCGGCGCGTATGCACTCCGCCGTTGCCGTTCCGCTCGGAAACTTCAACCGGTGTTGCACCAAAAAATGGTCTCGCAGCGGTACCGCGAGAAACACGCCCAAGTACGCAACCGATATCGACCAACTCGCTAAACCTAAGTACGTGTGTTCGTACCCAAGCAACGCTAACGCAGGCATTGGTCCAATCAATCCCGCGGACATGGTCATCGACCCAGCCGCCGAGGCTACCGTTTGCGCCACGTTCGCTTCCTCCTTGGAAAATGGTAGTTTCGGTTTAATCAGCGCGAACAATCCAATCGATATACACGCCGCGAGTACGGATCCGGCTTGCGACCATCCCGTTTTCAGACCGAACGAGACGTTCATGGAAGCAATCACTATTCCAACCATCGACCCGGACAAAATCGCTCGCACGGATAACGCTTTACCTCCACCAGAGGAAGAAGAAGAAGAAGAAGAAGAAGAAGCGTGATGGTGGTGACGATGCATTTTTTCGGGAAAAGAGAGAGAGAGACAGACAGACAGAGATTAGAGAGAACTTTCTCCTCTCCCTTTTATTTCACGAACGCTTTTGCGATGAAGACGACTTACGAGTCATCTCTCTCTCTCTCTGTTCCTGGCGCGCGAAGTGCGTGTTCTCGTTTTACCACACTCTTATATTATTAATTAAATAAGATATAAATGACGAACGAGAGACGAACAAGAGCAGAGAAAAATTTTATTTTTTGTGCGTGATTTTTTCTCTTTTGCTGCTTCATCAAAATCGCGAAATTAGCTCTCTCGTACACACGAAAGACGAAAGACGAAAAGAAGATAAAAGAGAGAAAAGGTGAATTCGGGTCAACACACGAATACACGCGCGAACGTAAAGAAGACACAGATTTCGCAGCCTTTCATACGTATCGAACAGATTCAAAACCCCAAAGTTTGAAAATCGTTTGATAATAATAAGAATGTATGCATTAAGCGCAGCGTTGTTGCAAAAGCCAACGATGGCCGGGGGGATGACCACAACTACGGCGACAATTGGGGGACGACACCAAAACAGAAGGAGAAGCACCCCCCCGGCCGTCGTCTTCCCGAATAATATTAATAACAAAAGAGTAGCGAGCGTTTACGTCGGTAAGAAGAATAGCAGAAGAGCGAGCGATTCGTTCATCGTTCGCTCGACGGATTCCGAGGATGCGGCGAGGAAACTTTTAGGCGTCAAGGAGACGGACGACGCGTTAGCCATTCAACAAGCCGTCAATAAGAAAAAGATGTTGTACAAAGGGGACAGCGAGAAATTGAAAGAAGTGGAATCCGCGTACGATACGTTGCAACAGGCCAGTTTGCAAGCGAGATTGTCCGGGAAGAAAATAGAGTCGCCGTCGGTGTTGAACGCGGATCAAGTTCGATCGAAATGGCAGCCGCGCTGGTGCCCGTCGCCGAACAAAGATTTGTTTGTGAACTACGGCATCGCGATGGCGTGCTTTTGCGTCACGTGGGCGCAACCGCACAACATGAGGTCGCTACAAGTGACTATTTTTGGTGCCATCGCGATGGCGTTTCGCATGTTCATCAAGCTCGTGGATGTGGATCCGGGACCTAACGCGAAATTGGACCAAGCGGGTGCGACGAAACATAACAACATGAGATTCGCCAGGTCGTTTGTGTTTTGCGTCGGCGGATTTGCCGCGTGCGTGCTTGCGTTTTACTGGTTGCCAAACTTGTTGATCGAAACATTGAACATTAAAGTGCCGTTGTGGGCGTTGTTGGAACAAGAGTTGGGTGTTTCCTTCTTGACGTTGAGTTCGTTGGCGACGTTGGTGACATTTTACCGCTAAAAGAACACCGCGCGAGAAGAAGAAAAAAAGAGAGGAAAACATTTTTAATATGAATGGTACCTACCACGCGTAATAACAATACTATGAGCGCAATACGTGTATGAACGCGGCGCGATTTCATCTCGTGTGCGCGCATTACCATATCAAATCATCGCTGTTCCCTGTTGTCGTCGTCGTCGTCGTTCTTGTTCTCGGTTTCTATTTTTAGGCGTCCGAAAACGAAAAACGCATTTCATTCGCTTGTGAAAAAAAAAACAGTTCACAGCAAAATTTTTCTCTTTAAAGTGGTCAAAGCGACCCGCCGAAAAGAAGAAGAGCGACGATGCTGACCAGACAAAAGACGGAGAAGAAAGAGAGAGACGATCTCGCGCCATCGTCCGCGTTCGGGAGTTCTTTTGATCTTCGCGAAGATGCCAAAAGTAAGATTTTAAAAGTTCCCGAGGAGACAACCACCGCGACGAAAACAAATCGCATGCGAGAAACGTTCGTTTTACTCTTCTTGATCGCATCGATATCGTTCTCTTACGTTTTCGCGTTCAGTGCAAAACTCGGGTACGGAAGAGAAACGTATCGTTTTCTCGCGAGCGAGGAAAAGCAGTACGAGTTGGAGTTGATGTCGGTGTCGGTGCTTCTGCTGTGCATTCTCTTCGTGTTTGACGCTTTATTTCGTTTTGATGAGAGTGAGAGTAGTAAAAGTTGGAGAAAGGACGACGTTGCTGATAATGTGGAAGCGGACGAGGGACAAAGAAAGAACGAAGGCGAAACAGTAAAAGCGCCACTATCAGCATCATCAAAATTGAATTCGTTTAAACGTGCAATCAGAAACGGCGCGCTCGCGTTAGCCGCGGTGCTCTTCGTCGCCTCGGGGACTTTATCGGCAAAGACATACCCTCAAGCACCGCCAATGATGTTCGTCTGTTGCGCGCCGATATTGGTTGTTTTGTGCAAGAGGTGGTTCACCATGTCTGCATCGCAATTTTTAATGCGAACATCGTCGGCGTTGATGTTTTCTGCGCTCGGTATCGCTATGTGGTTAGCGTTTGTGGTGTATTATGCCGAAGAGAAAGGAAACGGCGGAGACGATGAAAACCGATGGCATTGGTCCGAGGTGAAGAGCGAGTACATGGAAGACGCGGGGTGTGGGGAGAACGCGGAAGAAAATGATGAGTGTCTTGCCGCGTATATCATGTGGTTTACCCCTATGCTCGCAATGTTAGCGTGCATTTTGTTTTCGTGCTTCACGTACGTTCTCGGTCTCGCCATTCGAGAGGAAAATAATACTGCCACCCATAGTCGGGACAAGACTAAATTTGCCGCGAAAGCGTTCGCATTCACGTTCTCCTTGGTCGGTTTGGGCATTTGGATCTCGGCATCGTTATCCGGCGGTGCAGAAGAATTGTCCACTCTGCTTCTATCTTTCTCGATGGCGGCTTTGTTTGTTCTGGGTGTTGGAACGGTCTTCGCGCTCGGAGGCACAGAAAACGCTAAACAGAAAGCGTTGGAATCCTCCTCGTTTCTTCGAGCAACGTCGAAAGTGGTCACGGAAACGCACGTGGACGCGTTTCGAGCTATTATGTTATCCACGCCGTTGACGTTATTAATTCCAGTGTTCTTATTTCTCTCTCTTGTCAACCAATTCGTTCGAAGATTCGTGAATACTTCTCAGATAAGATTATCGATGGATGAAAAATTGCACCGTGGTTGGTTCACCTATCGCGTGAGCAGGTTTTTAGCTTCTGCTTCGGAATGGCGATGGACGGCAATTTGTATCAATTTGCACTATTGGATATGTCTGTTAGTTTCTTTAAACGTTCTAGCTGGAACGTTTACGGTCGTATTTTTGTCGTGGTTACGAGTGAAACTTGCAAAGGCTGGGTTTGCGTTTACTTACGTAATCTTCTCTCTCGTTGGCTTGGCAATGTTTTTAATCCCAGTCATCCCGGGTATTCCGGTATATTTGACCGGCGGTATTTTGTTGACAGACGAAACATCGGTGAATTTTTTCAAAAGAGCGCTATCTGAAAGCGGAGAAACGCCGAGCGAAACGAAAAGCTACGTCTGCGCTTTGCTCGCCGCCTCGGCCGCCTGTTTCGTTGTCAAGCTCCTCGCCGTCGTTATGCAACAGAAACTCATCGGCGAGCGGCTCGGGAAACGCGTTTGGATTCGACAAATGGTCGGTATAAACACAAAAGCTATGCGTGCGGCAAAGCTAGTGCTCTCTAAGAGAGGATTCTCAAAAGCTAAAGTGGCACTTTTAGTTGGAGGTCCGGATTGGCCGACGAGCGTCTTGACGGGTATTTTGAATTTGAACGTGTTTGAGATGTTATTAGGGACAGTGCCGGTAATTTTCCCGGTGATTACGACGGTATTGGCTGGCGCGTTTATGCTAAAGCAAGGAACAAATGCAATGTGTGGAAGTAATGATGGTGAGCAATCCAATAACACATCATCCTCACCTACGACGAGTGGTCTTTGGAGTTCGATAGCCGACGTCGCGTTACTGGTCACCGCCGTCGTTCAAGGCACGTGTTTACTCTTAGGTATTTATTACGTAGAAAAAACGACGAGAGAGTGTAAAGAAGAACTCGCAGAACTTCCGTACGACGAGGAGGTGATGCACGTAGAAGAAGAGAATAGGAGAGAAAAAGAGATCAAGGAAGATATCGGACACTTTTTCAAGCTCGAGCCGGGGGACCGCACCTTGCTCGTATTTTCGACCGCGATTTGTTTACTTTCGTTTTGGGTCATTCAGCTGGGAGCGACGTTCGTTGGTGAAGACGAGGCCGTTTTAAAAGAGTATCAGTTGACAGATTGCGTCTCGTACACGTTAAAAGGTCGCGTGTGGACGGTGGTAACCAGCATCGGATGGCTCGCCATTCTCGCATTTATTTTTTCCATGTTCACACTCTGGACGTTTCACGCTCGTCTGAATGCGAAGGTGCAAGACATACTCGATGAAGAATACGCGATCGAAAACGGCATCTATGAGGAAGAATAAAGATGGTAATGATTAATATATTCGTGCGCAATTGTGTTATTTAAGCTTTCAAGATTCACTCTCTGAAAATTCGCTTCCAAAGGATTCGCTCCTCGCTCTCTTCGCTCTTTTCGGCGAAGCGCTGCGACTACCAAAACTTCTACTCGAAGAGCGCCCCCTTCTTTCTGATCCACCTCCTCTCCTTCTATCTCGACTATCGTCCCTGTATCTTCTAGTGTCTCGTTGTTGTCTATCTCTGCTATCATCTCGTCCCCTTCTTCTGGGCGGAGATCGAGACCGGGACCTAGAGCGAGAGCGAGATGCTCCTCTTCGTTCGTCTCGTCTCGCTTCCAGCGGTGGAGGTGGCACGTTTTGAAGTTGCGCCGGCGGAGGAGGAACCTGCTGCTGCTGCTGCTGCTGCTGCTGTCTCGGCGGCGGCGGCGGGACGTTCATCTTTTTCCTCTCTCCTCTCTCCTCTTTCGAATCGCTGTTTTCTTCCTCCTCTTCTTCCTCCTTTCTCCTCTTCGTCGTTTGTTTCTCTCTCTCTTCTCCTCTCTTCTTCTTTGCATCTGATACTTTCTTATTCGGTTCCAATTTCTCTTTCAGCGCCATCAATCCCCCTCTTTTTTCAATCTCTTTCTCCACAGCGTCCAACTTCTCCTTCAATTTCGGCAACCCTTTCTTTGCACGCTCGCCGTTCCGTAAAATCTTCTCCTCTTTCTTCCTCTTCTTCTTCCTCTTTTTCTCCTCTTTCTTCTCCTCTTTCCTCCTCTTCGCCATTTCTTTCTCTCTTCTCAAAATCTCCTCCTCTCTTTTTCGTTGCTTCTCTTCTCTCATCTCTCTCTGCAACTCTTGGTCGAACGCTTCGCCTTCTCTCTTCTCGTCGTCTTCTCTCGAGATGCCAAACGCCGTGCGCAAATTTGCCATTTTCTGCCTCTGCCTTTCCGCGATTTCGTGCGTGTTGTCTCTCTCGTCTCTCTCGCGATTTCGTTTGAACCCTCTTCGCTTCTGATCTTCCTCTGCTCCTGCTTCTTCTCTTTGCATCTTTCTCGTCAGCCGCGCTCGCTCTTCGTTCACTTTCGCTTCGATTTCACTTTCGGTCAAATTCTTCTCGTCTTCCTCCAACGCGTCTCGAAACGCGACCAATTCCACCTCGATTTTTCTCTTCTTGTTGTGCTCTAAAATCTCTATGTTGCCTTCTCTTTTGTTCGCGCCTCGCGTGTCTCCTCGATCTCCTCTCTCGTGTATCTTCTTTAAATCTTCAAACTCGTGTCTTTTCAAGCGACTTTGTTGTCGGTGAAATTTGTTCGATTGGACGTAGCCGGAAGTTCCGGAACCGCGAGCGGTGGTTAATCCAATCCCGTTGTACATTATTAGTAGTAGTATTATTTAAAAGTATTATATACAAGTGGTACTTTATCGCGCGTTCTGTGTGTTTATGTGTATTATTTACACCGCCTTGGGAAGGGATTGGGAGAGTTTACGTTTGAAGATTCAATCGTGAAATTTTGCGGCTGCTTGTTTCGCAGTTCGCAGTAAAAGGAACACAAAAACTCAAAAATACGAACACACGCGTGATAGTAAACGACGATGATTATTATTATAATAACAATGGTTATAAATAATGGTGTAATTAGTAGTAAAAGAGCGGTGCACGCGTCGTTGTGTTTTTCTCTCTCTCTCTCTCTCTCTCTCTCTCTCTCTCTCTCTCTCTCTTTTTTTTTACTTCTTCTCGAACAACCCTTGGTGCGTGTCCGTGGTGCACATGAAGAGCGGGTTCTCAACCGTCATCACTCTCGTCTCCTCTTGGAGCATCTTTCGCAACTGCTTCGGCGGGCTAAACATGCGAGCGTGCGAAATAGAATCGTAAAATTGTAAGACGGAGTCCAAGTTGCGCTCTTTTAACCTCTTGTCGACTTCATTCATTCCTTTTTCGCGTAAATCCGGTTTCAACGGGTCTAAGCTGGCGATGTTGAACCCCCACTCAGAGGTGAAGGACGGGACGCACATCGTGTATCCGCTGACGTTGTCGAAAACCTGCTTCAAAGTGTTGTGAATGGGCGACCACACGAACTGCGCGTCTCGGACGGACGCGCACCCGCTTTGCGTGACTAAAATACCGTTCGCTCTTAATTTCGATTTCGCCGTTTCGTAAAACGACGTGGTGTAGAGTTGATAACACGGACCGCCGTCCAACGGGTCGGATAAATCCATGATGATCACGTCGAACGATCCCTCCGGGTAATCCTCTAAACCTTTCTTCGCGTCTCCGATGACCAACTTCGCTCTCGGATTGTTGTACGCGTTGTCGTTATAAAACGGGCAGTGTTCTCTGCACTGCTCGACCAAAACGCCGTCGATGTCCACCATCACGCACTCCTCCACGGACGGGTGTCTCAAAACTTCTCTCAGCGTCGCGCCTTCGCCGCCGCCGGCGATGAACACTCTCTTTGGATTTTCGTGCAGAGTCAACGCCGGGTGCACCAACGCTTCGTGGTACACCACCTCGTCGCACTCCGAAGATTGCATCAAACCGTCCGTGATTAACAACCGTCCGAACGGTTTCGTTTCCACGACTTCGATTTCTTGAAACTCCGATTTCCCTCGGTGGTACACTTGGTCCACTCGGTAGGAAAGCGCTAAGCCATCCTCGATGAGCTCGTGGTACCACGTCTCGTTGGATTTGTTGAATATGTCTTTGCCGTATTTCTGTCCGTCTCCTTCTGCTGCCATCTTTTCTTCTTTCTCTTTCGTGCGTTGCTATACACTTTATATCTTCTTCTAAACTTTTGCTTTCGCCGCCGGGGACGATTCGATGTTGAGTTGTTATTTAGTTATGTGTATATTCTGTTTTTGGCGCTCGTGGTTTCCTCGAGAAAGAAGAAAACTGAATAAACGCTGTGAATGCGTGTCCTTCTCTCTCGACTCTGCGTCGTGTGCGTCTGTTATCGTTCGAACGCGCGCGTTATGCGTTACGTTTGATGGTCAAATATTAATATAAGAAAATGCGCGCGCTTTTTTTTGTGTCGTGTAAGTGTGTGTCGCGTGTGCAACGAAGAAACGCCGCCAAACGTTGTTCGTGTTCACATCATCAGCCGGTTAATTTTTTTTTATTTTTGCCTAAACAACACGACGACGAACGAGAAGGACGGTGGGACTTGTGCATTTGTTGCTCCTTTTTCTACTCTCCGCGTCGCAGCAGCAGAAAGAGCAGAAAGAGCTCAACCAACGACGGAGTGAAAATTTTCAAAAAAAAGAGCGCAACACTCTTCTCGCATCATCATCATCATCATCTCTGTGGTATTTCAGACGAAGAGAGCAACGAACGAAAGAGAGAGAGATATGCAGTAACAGCAGCAGAAGAAGAAGAAGAAGTAGGATGGGATTTTGAATAACGACGAAGACGACGATAAATCTTTGTAGATTTTGGGTACAAAAACAACAAAAAATGGAAGCGACGAGGACAAAACAACCGAAGAAGAACGAAGGCGAAGACGATACAGAAGCGGCGCGTTCGTTGACGACGATAACGACGCGTGAAGAAGAAAAAACGCAGAACCCGCGTAAGAACGATAATGGTTCTTCTTCTCCTTCTTCGTATCACCCGATGTTTGCCGCTGCTTTTGCCAAGAAGAAAGAGGAAGAAAAAGAAGACGCGAGGAGAGTCGCCGAGGCGACGATTGACTTGACGAAGAAGAACAACAACAACGACAACGAGAAAGATATTCAAAAAAATCGAGGAGACGACGCCCGCGAGGAGGAAGAAGGAGGAGGAGAAGCGATGATGATCGTCGATTTGACGCAAGAAGAGGAGGAAAAGACGACGACGATTTCAAAGCCTTCTTCTTCTTCTCCTCCTCCTCCTCCTCCTCCTCCTCCTCCTGCTCGTCCCGCTCCTAAAAAAGTGCACAGTTTCTTCCAGAAGAGGAAACCGACGACGAAGAGTTCCGACAACGCCGCGGCGATGAACGTTCCGGGAGTGTCTCGCAAAACGCCGTACGAGGAAGCGGTGAAGAATTTACCGCCGATTCACGTGAATTGCCCGGTGAGAAGGTTTGATGGAGCAGAAACAGAGACGATTGCTTTGGAAACTGCGGTGGCGTTTGCGGCGGAGAGAGGACGTTCTCTGTCGAAGTCGCCACCTTTTCGGTGGCAATACGAAATCAAAAGCGATGATGAGAAGAAGGAAGAAAGAAAAATAGAAGTAGAAGAAGAAGAAGAAGAACCGAACGACGAGTATTCGCGCGCAATCCTGAATCGGCTCGAGTCGCAATTCCGCGCGGCGAGTAAAGGCACTCCTTGGGTGGAAATTTGCAAACCAACGCGCGCCTCGGAAACGCTTGGATCGCAAAACTCGCAACCCGCTGACCTTTGTCGCAACTGGCTGACCAACTGGAAAGCGAGGATTGAAAGCAAAAAGAACGCGAGCAAACACACGTTTCGAAACGCGCGAAGACAACACAAGAGCAACAACCAACACTCGGACTCGGAAGATTCTGATGCCAAGTGGGAACGTGAAATGGGCATGGAACTCAGCGACGATGACTACTACGAAGGACGAGTAGGAGGAGAAAAGAACGATGGTTTCGGCGACGGTTCTGGTGCAAACATCGCGAACGGGTTAATTGTTTTCGGCGACTCGGGAAGTGGGAAAACAGCGACGATACGAGCCGTAGCGAGCGAATTAGGATTTAGTATTTTAGAAGTCAACGCCGGGCAAAATAGAACGGGGAGAGATATTTTAGAACGATTCGGAGAATCTTTACAATCGAAAAATTTGTTGAACAAGAGGAAGAAGTCCTCCTCTGGCGCGACCGAGACTTTTGCGAAGAGCAGGAAAGAGGCGGAAGAAACGATGGTGCCATCGACTGGTACCATCGATGCAAACGCGACGACGACGTCCGAGGAACCAAAGAAAAAGAAAAAAACATCGAACGGCGGCACGAAGGCGCAAAAAACACTCGGTAACAAAACGCTTCTTGGCTTCGTAAATAAGAAAGTAACGACGAATGGCGCGGAGAACGTTCGCGAAAAGGAAAAGAAGGAAAATGAAGAAGGAAAAGGAGGAAAAGAAAAAAAGCAACAACAAAATAGCACAGTCACTAGCAGCAATAACAACAACAACAACAACACCGTAGTCGTGTTCGAAGATATCGATTGTCTCTTCAGCAACGAGGACGAGGAGGCGAAAGACGTCGATCGCGGATTGGTACCGGCAATCGCCACTTTGCTCGAAGCCGCTAAGCGTCCGATTATTGTCGTTTGTAAAAGTGAAGAAGCGCTGGATGGTGACGATGGACAGCTTCGCCAGTTGACATCCTTAGGCACGTCAACGACGAGAGTTGGATTCGAGAAACCTTCCGTGGAAGAGTTGGCGAAATATCTGCGCTTGTGTTGTTTAGCACAAGCGAAAGCTTCTCGTTTTTCTCCATCGGAAGGTGAGCAGTCTTCGTCGATGACATCGAAGAGAGCACTGACTACTTCGCGATGTTTAGAGATTGCAAAATTCAGGAGCGGTGACATTCGCGGTGCGTTGAATGATTGCGAAGTTTTTAGTGCCGCCGGTCCTGGAGGTGGTAGGATTTCTGCTAGCAAAGACGAAAAATATTCGCTCGCGGTTGCGGATGACGAAACGACGAACGATTTTCTCTTTGATAACGCTTTGCCTCTCTTAAGCGATGCGTACTCAAACGGTATTTTACCCGTAAAAGCTGTTGCGTTCACGGAGAAGATTTCGAAAGAATACGAGGCGAATGAAAACGCACTCGTCGCGAAATACGCGGAGACGAGCGATGCTCGATTCTTGGAATACTCGCTGAAAGAGAATGAAAAGCGCGAAAAGGCGAAAGCAGAGAGAAGGAAGAAAAAACTCGAAGCGCTCGGTTTGAAAGAATCGCAAGTGGATCCGGACATCTCCGCGTGGAAAGATTTGGAAGGAGAAGAAGAAGAGAAGAACAAAGATAATTCTCCTGTCGAGGAAAAAGAGGAGGAAGAAGAAGAAGATGAGAAGCGACAACGAGAACGCCTACAAAACGATCAAAGCGTAAAGTGTACCCCGGTGAAAAGCGGACAAGGCGACGGCGAAGCGATGGAAGTTGAAGAGGACGAGGATAACAACAACGACGGAGACGTTCAAGATGTGAAAGAGGACGGCGTAGTGCCATATTTTTCGGAGCAGAATCTCGACATTCCGCCTTCGCCATTGACGTCCGCGCCTGAAGTTGCCGAGGCTTCGGTAGAATCAGCCGAATTTTGGGCAACGCACGTCCAGAGAATGACTGAGGTGTCAAATCTTTCGACAATTCAGAGTAATTTTGACGCTCTGATGCGCCCAAAACCGTTCGGTTCGAACGGCGTGCCGTTGTCGTTAAAACCTGGAGTGCTCGCCCGGTGCGTCGATTACTGCGATGCGTTCGACAGCGACACGAAGGAAACGCAATTTGTCGATGAAGATTTCCTTCTGACAGGTGGTGAGCCGCGAAAGCAGTTTGGTGACGAGAGAAAGCGCGTGTCTTCGCAATGTGTCGACGTTGGTTTACAACGATTCAGAGAAAAGATCGTTGGGACTGTTTTACAGGAAGGCTTCACGGATGCCGCCGCGATAGACTTCATCAAGCGCGCTCGAGAAGAAGGAGATGAAAAGGCAACGTCTAAAAACGAAAAAGATATTCTCTTACGCCAGCGCGAATTCGCGACTCTGTTAAATCCGAAACTGGAATCTTCAAACAGCGTTTCGTTAGCCTCGTACGTCGGTTTTGCCTCGAAAATTGCTAAAGCGAGATTTAAACCAACCGCGTTGGATACTCCGGGAAAAACGCGCACGAGAAGGGCGAAACTGAGCATGCATTTAGATAAATTCGTCGGCGTGCGAGAACAAGAACAAATTGCGAGCTTGTCGAATTTTAATAGATAGTAGTTTTTAAGATTTAGATGCATCACCACAACGGCCCGGCTCGACGACTTCGCGTCGACGACCCGCTATTACTCGAACCACTATTGCTATGTCCGCTACTCGCGCGTCGACTGTCTCGTTCGGACTCTCTCACGGCTTCTTTCAAAACCAAAGCCGCTTTTCTCTTCGCTTCGTCTTCGGGACAATCTTCCCCGGGTGTGCAATCCGTACTATCCTCTAACCCGGCGTATTCGCCTTCTAATTTGTCCAGTCTGCATTTTTCTATATTCGCGTGTTGACACCCGCAATTCCAGTTTCTATCTCCACCGTCGTCCTTGTACTTGCAAAATTCCCATAAACTCGCCGGTGGTTTCGACAAAGCCTCAAACGCGCGCTCTTCGTTATCGAAGCAGTGCACATCGTTTCCTTCTTTTCGAGCACCTAAACCGTGGAAGTAATGATAATTTAATTCGGCGTGCTTTTCATCCTTTGCTGTTTCGTTGACGCCGATGCCGATACCTCGAGAAAACTTCGCTAAACCTTCGACGCCGAATCCGTACACGGTAACTTTCGAACACAACGATGTGAGCATGTTCGCGCAAACCCATCCCGAAGAAGGGACGTTCAAGCCTTTATATGGCCCAAAACCGCTTCGACACAATCGTTCTCGGTAGTGCTCTAAAATAGGTGCCGCCATCGACGTCGCCCTCGAGGAGATTCGAACGGCTAAGATGTCCTTCCTCGTCTCGAAGAGTTGCGAAGCTAAGTTTCCGTACTCTTTCAAAGTCGCTCGGGAAATCAATAAAGTTAAGCCTTGCTCTAGTGGATGTTGTTCGACCGCTTTGTTTCGTACTTTTGACGCACCCGAATAGTAGTTTCTCGTCCACAAACGATTCAAAACGCGGTGCGTGACTTTCAAACCAACTCGGCGCGAATACCCTCTCTGCGGCGCTTGGTTTAATCGAACGACGACGTCGTGCGAATCGATTGACTTTCCGTACTCAGAGAGACGCAACAAACCACTGTTACCGACGACCGCGCACGTTCCCCACTCGCCTTTTTTCACCGGCGCGCGTTGTCTCGCTGACTTCTTATGCGCTCTCATGTTTGACGAAACCGCCGCTTCCAACGCGATTGGACCAGCGTCAAACTCCTCCGTCCCTGGAATTGGATTCGGGTTCGGTTTCCACAAGTAATCTTTCACTGGTAACGTTGGCATCGGTATGCCCTCCGTGCTTGGCATCTCTTCTTCCTGCTCTTTTTTACACTGCACGAACCTCTTGTGCGATAATTTGGCTTTAATCGACGGTCGATCGAACCACGTCATTTCTTTGTTTGGATCTTCCTCGCCGTCATCAATCATGTCTTGATCGGCAACGCCTTCAATATCCGCGATTTCGGCCAACCTTTCCGCGCGCAAACGCTTTTCGCGCTGAACGAGCTCATCCACAGACATTTTGCCACCTTTCATGACGTCTGACATTCTGCCGTCGGCAATCGCCATAGCCGTCGCTCGCGACAAACCGGCGCTTTCCAATTTCGAAATCAACCACTCTTTCCTGTCTTCCTTCGCCTCTTGCTTCTCTGCGCGTTCGTATTGCACGACTTTCTTTTCCTCTTCGGAACGAACTTTGGAATCTTTAATCTCCACCGGGATCCATTCGCCACCGACGAATTCGTACTCGGTGTTGTCGCCCTCTTTCCTGATGTTTTGTTGCGTGTACTCTTCGCTCGCATCCCAGGGCGCTTTCTCGTTCTCCAATAAATTTTCAGCGTCGAGTTGTTGCATCTTAGCCTCGGCATCTGCGGTGGCGTCTACATCGCTCGCTAACCCTTCCGATTGAGAATTCGCGTAGGCGTTGGCAAACCGTCTTTCAATCATCACTCTCGCTTCGGCGTCGGAGATTTCATCCGATCGTAACCCGCCGGCGTCGCGAATGCCATCAACAACTTCCGGTTTCTTCGGAAAGACGAGGTTCGCCAACGCCTCGTCTTCGGAGAGATGTTTCTTAGCGAGCGTGATTTCTTCAGACAACAACTTTGGTAACAAGCGCTTCAAAATCTTGTTCTTTTCGTCTTCATTGTTCTTCTCCAGGTAGTTCTTCCCGCTGGAGGTTTGCCCGGATAAAACGGCGTCGCCGCTGTTGCTCCCAACGAACGCAGCTTTAAAAATTTGATCGATTACCGAAGAGGAGATTTTTTGCTCCGCGTCGCTTTCATCGTCGTCGTCGTCGTTTACCGAACTTAAATTTGCGGCGACTTCCGGCGAAATCTTCGCGAATACTTCCAATAACGGATCGTTCAGCAATTTCGCACGAGCAAGCTTCGTGCTTTCACTCTCTTCCTCTTCATTTTCTTCACCATTGGTGCTCTCATCGTTGCTATTGTCAGCAGTATCGTTACCATTTTCTTCCGATGACGACGACGATACTTCTGACTCTTGTTCATTACGACTATTCTCATCCTCCGTTCCTCCTTCTTCGACGGCGACCACTGGAAGCGTCGCGTCGCGTTCGTGCGCGACCAGCGGTGACGCGCTTCCTTCCTCTTCCTCTTTCTCGCCTTCTTCTTCGAAACTACCACCGCCGCCGCTACCGCCGCTCGTTCCCATCGCTTCGTCTCGATTGCTCAAACTATTCGCAATCGCGTCGTCATCCGTCGGTGTACTAATAGCGCTCGAAGAAGAAGACGAAGAAGACGATTGACCAAAGAAAATCATCTCAAACGCGGAGACAATCTGAGGAAGAAATATCGCCACGAACAGCAAAAACAGAATCGCGCACTTCTTCCTTCTCTTCGCGCTCTTGTTCTTGTCGTTGTTATTGATGGCAATCGACGATCCTCCTTTCCACTCTTTATCGTCCGCCGAAGAAGAAGAAGAAGAAGAGGAAGAAAAGAAGAAACAGAGGAGATTTCCCAACGAGCGCATCGTCGTCGTCGGCGGCGTCTTTCCAGCGGCGTTCGCGGTCCTTCTCTTCTTCTTCGGGGACCCCGGCTTCCCGGAGGAGAGAGGACTCTGAAAGAACAAAGCGTCGCTCATCTCTGCGTCTCTGCGGGTAATATCTTCTCTGTGTGTGTGTGTGTTTTTACGTGTGTGTTTTTACGTGAGCGTTTTTACGTGCGTGCGTTTATGCAAAGCGCGTGGACCCCGCGTTCCTCTCTCCTCATCGTCGTCGTCGTCGTCGTCTCTTTTCGTTCGCAAAGTCTTTTTCCTATAAAGCCTCAAACAAAGAGCCTCTTCTGCGCGCGCGTTTCTTCGTCGTCGTCGTCGTCAATCAAGCGAACGAGAGCAGTAAAGAAAAAAGAAAAATTGAATTGTTTAGGGTTTTGGTAAACCCTAAACCCTAAACTCCTCTCGCGTCCAAAAAAATCCGAAAAGTGGGAACTTTTTCTTCTCTTCTGACCCCAATTGGGACTGGTGACTCTCTCTTCGTCGACGATGGCGTCCTTCTTCTCTTTCTTCTTCTTCTTCTTCTTGTCGTTGTCGTTGTCGTCGGCTTTTGCGGCGGCTGAGACGACGACGACGTACGCGTGCACGGCGCAGTGCGTGCCGGCGCCGAACGCGGCGAAACTGAGCGACGAAACCCTGTTTACCACGAAGTGTGGTGGAACGGCGACGGCGACGCCGAGCCTGGATGAGGTCCACAGTCATCACTGCGTCGGGAAGCCGTCGGGGTTGTACGAGGCGTGCGTGGATACCACGTGCGCGGAAGTGTGCGCGGGAGAGACGACGCTGCCGTCGCACGTCGTAAAAGGTGACTACCAGTACAGATGCTTCAACGCGACGCAGACGAAGTATGCGTTCAGCGAGTACGACGAGTTGACCGCGCAGCACCTCGCGCTCGAGCACTCCGTCGCCATGGGGTGCGAAGGCGCGCCTGGTGCGCACTACATGGGCATGATGGGTGGCATGTACATGAATGGCGCATCCATGATGGGAGATAACAGTTGCACGGCTGGTCACTGGGACAACACGGCGGCGACCGCCGCCGCCCTCGCCACTTCGAACGCGAACAGGGCGGCGCTGACGGCGCTCGCCACCTTTGCCGTCGCGTTCACCGCGTTCGCCGCGCTCTAAACGGCATCAGCAGCGGAGTCACGTCACGCGCAGTTGTACTCATTTTCAGCCGCGCGGTAACGTCGCAACGAAGAAGTTTGGCGCGGACGAGCGCTCGATAAGAACGGGCGCTCTTTTTTTGTGCGTTTTGTACGCTCGTTCGTATCCGTTTTAAAGACGCGTCACGCAGACAATGTAAAAGTAATCGGGTGTTTGAGGACTCATATTCTTGAGCTGGTCTGTTGTGAGAACAACAGAGTGAAAGTTGAAGAGGCGCGTGTGTTTAACGTAGTAATATACAGCGTAGTCTCTTTATCTGATGAGTTACCCTAAATATTATTAACAGACAATTTTCAAAGAACGACACACACAAACACACATACAAATACATACACACACACATATATATACATATATACACACACACACAGAGAGAGAGAGAG
>Ga0255765_1000124_pt1 | contig 94627 bp, 64 predicted proteins | sample 041ome_8_FD_179965 | JGI IMG/M metagenome (GOLD analysis project Ga0255765, IMG submission 179965) | Coastal salt marsh microbial communities from the Groves Creek Marsh, Skidaway Island, Georgia - 041407BS metaG (version 2) | ecosystem: Environmental > Aquatic > Marine > Intertidal zone > Salt...
AAGCGACGGAGGAAGTGTTGAAAACGAAAGTCGTTTTGCTCGGCGATAGCGGCGTCGGGAAATCGTGCATAGTCAATAGGTTCGCGACGAACACGTTCGACATCGATTCTCGAGTCACGGTTGGCGCGGCGTTCGTCGCGAGGACGATTGAAGTTTTAAACGGCGGCGAAGAGGAAGAGACGGAAGGAAACGCGTCGAGGAAAAGCAAAAAGAAGAGCAAGGAGATCAGCGCGACGAGCGTCGACGGCGAGAGTAGTGGTGGTGCGAGTAAAAGAAAAGTCAAGTTTGAAATTTGGGATACCGCCGGACAGGAACGGTACGAGAGTTTAGCGAATCTCTACTACAGACGCGCGCACGTCGCGCTCGTCGTGTTCGCGCTGGACGACGAAAAATCGTTCGAGAAGGCGAGATTTTGGATCAACGAGTTAAAGGAGAAATGCGAAAAGAGAGACGTTTTGATTATTTTGTGTGGGAATAAGATGGACAAGATCACGGACGAACACGAGGACAGGATCGTGGAGCCTTCTTCTTCATCGAGAAAAAAGGAAGGCGAGATCATGGAATCGGAAGAAGAAGAAAGGAAGGACGATGATGACGATGCGATGTTCGTATCCATGGACCGCGCTGAGCGCATGGCGAACGAACTCGGGTGTCACATGTGCGTCACGTCTTCGGCGAAAACCGGCGAAGGCGTGGAAGAGTTATTCTTTGGAGTCGCGCGTAGGTTGTTGCGGAAACAATCTCAAAAAGGAGATGGCGCCACGATCGCGACAAGGAAGAAACCGAAAGCAAAATCTGACGAGAACAGAGAAGGTTCAACGCTGCCGCCGCCGCGGAGCCAAATTGAGCGTAACCCGGACGACGATGCAGCTGTCCCCGCCGACGCCGCAAAGAAGAAGAAGAAAAAGACGCGGACGAAGAAAGATATGAGCAACAACCCAACGCGTCGTCCTCTTCACGACACGTCGTGATGAACGCAAAATGGAAGAAGGTCCAAAAAGAGTGGGCACGCGTTGTAAGTAAAAGTAGTCGTCGGTCTTTGAGTGTAACAGTGTAATATTTCTTACCGATGTATATAAAAAATCTTTCTTTCACACCAAACCGCGTATTCCTCTTCTTAAACTTTTTCTCGTTTTTTTTCCAGAAACTCGTCACTACGTGAAACGCGCGCACGCAGAAACAACATGCGAAGCGTGCTCATCAGCTCGCGCCGTGTGACTCCCTTCGCCTCCTCCTCGTCTTCTTCTTCGTCCGATGCCGCTGATAGTCAGAATAGCAACGGTAAAAAGTCGAGCGTAAAATCGTTCCAGTCGCTCACGTTCAGAGAGAAAGAAACCAACACGAAAGTTTGTTTGATAGGAACCATGCATTACAACCCGCGATCAATCGAGTTAGTCTCGACCATGACGAAGAAAGAAATCGACGACGGGACGTTCGGATGTTTAGTTTTAGAATCGTGCGAGAAGAGATGGCAGAAAACGTTAGAGTTTCAACGAAAAGGAACGGTTCGAAGGCAATTGCTAGACAATGAGTTTCAAGCGGCGCAGGAGCTGGTTGAGGATCAGCGAAAAGTATCGCTCGGGGATCAATCCATAGACGATTTAGGCGCAAATATGAAACGGATATTCAAGGAAACGTTGGAAGATGTCTTGAGCGTCGATGGGTGGAAAAGAGTGAGAGAGGATTTGGTGAACTATTCCGCGAGCGAGTTGTACCCGACCAAAGAGTTTGGCAAAGACGTGCAGAGTTTATCGTTGGAAGATTTCCTACTTGACGGAAGATTGCTCTTTGCGCTACCTGTCTCTTTGTTTCGATACCCGCTGGCGTGGCTGTTGAAGTCTCCGAAACTTGTCGTGCCGCTGCTCTCGTTTTATTTCGGATTGGCGAATTTGCCCGGTTTCGTGGAAGCGATGGAAGCGTCGACGACGACGACGACTGGAGGAGGCATTGGTCTCGTTCAAAGCGCGGATGTTGTTGACGAGACGTTGTCCCTACTTTTCTTCTTTTTAGACGTATTTCAGATTGTCGTCTTATCTCGATTGATGTTAGTCGCACTGTTGGGCGAACGCAACGATGTCCTTTCTGCGAGTATCCGCGCGAAATGCCAGGAATATCAGGGTGAGGAAAAGACCGTTATTGCGATTTTAGGCGCAGCGCACCTGAACGGCGTGCAGAATAGACTGCTGTAATAATATCATATAAAAATAGTACTATCCATAACAACACACAATACCGCTACGGCTAAAAGATTATGACTAATTTGCGTTCTTATTCGCCACCTCTAAGTCTCTCTCGTGGATTACATCGTCACCGGTACCGACGGTTGCTAAACCGACGAGATTAAACATCGCGTTGACCACGTGTCTTGGCAAACACGGACACGCGCTCTTCTTTGAAAATCCAACCTCACCTTTCCTCAAAGGCGATTGTTCGTAAAACGCACCGCAGAAAATGATAAAAAACACCGCTCCAGCGCCGTCTAACGACGCGTGGTTGTTCCAGATGAAATAATTTACGATTTCGCTCAAAAACTTGTTACACGTAGCCACGACAGACACCGACGTTGCACTCAACGCGTCTCTGATGAGCATGGTGAACACACCCATCCCGACCCCGAACACGCACGAACAAGTCAAAGCCAATACGGCTCGATTGGTGAACTCCAACACATCTCCGTGCACATCTTCAAATTTAACGGCGTGCGATAATTCTCCAGTAAACAACGCTAAACAGAAACTGATTGGAATACTTATCAAGTTCATCAAGAACGTTCTCGACCAACTGTTCATTTTGTACCGGTTGATGGTATCTTTCGCAATGGAACCTTCCAAACATGCGAAGATGATAAAAACGCCACACAACCCGTACGACGCGGCGTTGGACAAAACATCACCGTGAACGTAATAAATAGCACCTATTGTGATACCGACCATGCTCATGATCGATTTTACTCTCGGCAAGGCTCTTCCTAAGAACACGTAATCAATCAACGAGAAGCAAATAGGCGTGGTGGACTTGAACGCGATGAACGTCTCCAACGGCGCTTCTTTCATCACCCACATGCCCGCGCTCAGTAAACCAAAGAACGCGACGGATAAAGGTATAAACCCAACGGCCGTCTCACGATTGATGTTGGATATTTGTATGATCTTCATCGCATGCGCGGCGCCGAGTAACGCGCAACAGGAGACGAATTGAAGAATTAATATGGTATTCGGAAGTTTCAAGTCACTCACGGCTAGTTTGTTGACCACGGAGAGTTGCGAGCCGATGATGCAATCTGATTACGTATGCAGAAAGAGAGAGAGAGAGAGAGAGAATGACGCGTCGTCGTCGTCGTCAGTTTGATAAGAAGCGTTCATCGTCAGAGAAAACATAGAAACACAGGGGCGCGCGAGTAAACTAATCCAAAAAGCGCGGCGAAAAGACAGCATAACAAGACAGAGAGATAAACTCCTCTGCAGACATCTATCTGTTTGTATATATACGCATAAACGCACATCCAACGATGATGGACAAAACCTTAACGTTCATCCAGAGATACTTCGTTTCCCCGTAGGCAGTTTCGCCCGAGAGTTTCGGGTCCGAGGCTTCTCTGTTCATCGCTGATTTTTTTAGAGCACAGAGAGAAAGTTTTTGTGGGGAACTTTTGTGCGTGTGTGCGAGGAGGAGGTTCTTTCCTTCTTTAAAACACGTTTTCGCTCTCTCTGATATCATCGTGATGCTACTGCCGGTGCACTACCATTACTATTGCAAAACTATTTGAAACTATTACTACTAATAATACTTCAACTGAAGAAATATGTGGAATCTCTGACGGTTTCGATGTCCAAATCTCCGTACTCAGGTGGCGGTAAGAACTCGCCGGCGACTTCGGGATACGTCGATTTCAACTCCTCGTACAAGTTGTCCAACAGAGGCGCTTTGTGCAGCTCGATGAACTTTTCGCGAAGGATTCGAGACATGACCGGGACGTCGCCGGCATGGGTCCAGAACGAGTCATGCACGCCGGCAAACGTGATGTTTGCTCGAGAACACTCTAGAGCCGTCATCATCATGTGTGTAGAATCAATGGAATGGATGTAGTTCGGGGGGAACGCCGATCGCTGTTTCGATTTGTTCACTTTTTGCTTCTCGTCTTCGGAGCGGAGGACAAAGGTTTGTAGCAGCGTACGAACAGACTTTTGCGTCTTGTTTCGATACGGTTGAAGGACCGGAAGACCGAGCGGAGTGGTCCACTGAACCGGAGCGTTAATTTTCGTAACGACTGAGGCGCAGTGCGTGAGCCATCCCATGACTTCTCGAGCGTTTTGGAACATGTCGTTCAAAGCGTCTAAAGTTCGTTTCGCAGCGTACGATGCAACTCGGTACCGGACGCTTTCGTTTTCAAACCCGACGCGTTCTTTCAAGCGAGATTGGATTTGCATGCGAGCGCCAACAAAAGTGACGCCATAGACAGATGTCATGACCGTTTGCTTGACGAGTTTTCGATCGACTTGATCGATGAGAAGTTTTGCCAACTTCATTCGTTCCACGGATTGCTCGTCCTTATAATCGCAATTTTCGATGTCTTTTTGAACGATGCCTCGTAGAACATTCGCAATACCGGTGTAAACATCTGCACCGCGATCGGCTGGCACCAAATTGACCGCCCGACCACCCGCGAAATCTCTACCCAACGCCGCGTAATGTTGCAAACCGTTGCAAGATCCGTCTTGATGAACGGGCAGGTTACACATGTACTTGGCGGGGTCTTTAGAATTGGTCGCTTTGTTGATTTCCATGCACGTGGCTAAGCACTGCCACGGGTCGTCGGCATCCTGCCACCAAGATCCTTCCGGTCCGAGCGGATCCTCCGCCGATTTCTTGATGTTCTCCAAATTGAGTTTGCTAAACTCGATGCGCTGATGTAAGGGAAGCTTATCGGCTCCACCACCGTACAAGTTAGCGCACTGAATAAATAACCAATCAAGACCGTTTTCGCCTAATGGCTTTGCATCGGCAAACTTTAAAGTGCCTCGACAGAAATCTGAACCAATGTGGTTCAAGTGCGCATGCATAGTATACGCACGACCGCGAAAATCAACGTTGTGAGGAAAGTATATCCGCTCTTCGTTTTTCATTTCTCTGGCAACTTCAAGTTTGATGGCAAAATCACATCTTTGCGAGTGTAACTCGCGATTGGTTTGTTTTGTTCGGCTCAATACTCTCATAAACTCGACAACTTCTTTCGCGGAAGGTAGCGCCGTCGCATAGAGAGGTCCGTTGCGTTCGCGGCGTAATCGAAATTCGCTCGAGGGCCAATTCGGCAAGTTTAATTCCGCCCGAGGCGGTATGTTCGCGATGCCACCACCAAGCCCACCCGCATACTTCTTCTCTCTCCACACTTGTTCGACGACTTCTAAAATGTCCGTGTTAATCACCCATCCGGTCGAGCCGAGCACGTTCAATGCGCCAAAAACGTTATCGTACTCTCCGACACGATCTGCTAAAAGTTTCATTTGCGCGGCCGAAGGACCCTCTCTGGAGTAGTTCCCTCGCATGACGACTGAATTTGAATTCAAATAGCCACCTTTGTTGTACGACTCCCACGGTCTAGGAGCAACAATCATTGGTTTGTGTCTCGTAATCACGCTCCTAGCTCGAGCTAAAGTAGCTGAGTGTACGAATCGGAAAAACGAATCGTGCCAATGCACTGTTCCGAAACGATTATTCGGACTGGCTTTCTGTTTCCATCCCCGGAACGCGTTGGGTTCCAATGAATAATCGTGATAGAATGCGGGCACTTCAATCTTCTCGCCAGTCTCCGCGGTTTCTGGTCCCGGCACTTTTATTTTACACACGTCTAAAACGATCGCGATGATCGCAGCACCGACTTTCAAATGCAAAACTGAACCCCAGTCGGCGTTATCTAACGCTTTCTTTGCTTGTTCGGAAACCGCGCGAACTGTTTTTAATTTCTTGGTCGAATCTCTTTGAAGCATTGTGCTCATCATGTCGCTTTCCTTCAACAAATTCTTCTCGCGAATCTCTCGATCTATGCTTGCGATTTTCTCCTCTCGCTCTCTTTCTGCAATCATTTCTTGTTCTCCTTCGTGTCTCTCTTGATTGAACGTTTCTACGATATCTTCCATATTGATTAAACCGGCGCGATAACGCGCCGACAATAACTTCTCTCTCATTTGTAATCGCGATAAATTCACTTCGGCTTCAATCACTCGGCCTAGAGAACTCGCCAGGCGAATAAACTTTACGCTCCCGGCTTGACCACCGTGTTCATTCGCAGCGTCGCTAAACACGTCGTTTTTCTTCCTCTCTTCACCTCGCATGAGCATGGAAATTATTGTGTGTAACGAAATCACGGCTATTTTATCCGCTCCTAATAATTGTAAATATGGCCCGTACACTTTTCGATCGATGCCGGGCACACCTTCGCTAATCATGCTTTGTTCTCGTTCAATACCAACCACGAGCGGCTCGTAAAACGACGTCAACAACTGTCTCACCGCCGGTAAGTTTGCGCCCGCGCCAACCTGTGCCATCTGTTCGCTCATTTCTCTGTATCGCTTAATCTCATCGTTCACGCTTTCGTTCTCCACGCGTCTTTGCCTTTCCCGTCTAGCAATGTACTCGAGATTTTCCGGCGATTCTTCTTTAATCCGCAGTTGTGATTTACGCTCGACTAACACGCTAAACAAACCTCTCAAAGGTAATTCTATTTGGTCTTCTACATCTTGTTTCTGTTGTTGTTGTTGTTCTTGTTGTTCAAATAATCGCCGCTTCGTCGTAGTTTTTTGTCCCACGAGTGCGCCGACGTCCAAGTCGTCGAAATCGTCAATCGCCGGTAACGGCGAGTCGAACGATTGCGGTGGCACCAACGCCGGGCCGATGACGCGATGATGAGGAGACCGATATCGGATCTGTCCCGTCGGAAGGAGTTCCACGTCCTGGCGTCATGAAAGAAGAAGAAGAAGAAGAAGGAAAAGAGTCGTCAGTATACATGAGCGAATTCGTCAAGCGAAGAGTGAAAAGAACTCACATTTGCTCCGTCGAGGAAATTTTTATCGATGGTCAGTTTCTGCGCGTGCAGCTGCTCTGGCACCGCGGAGAGGTGCCTGAAAAAGAGCGACCACCGCGAAGAATAGCTCGAAGAAGAAGAAGAAGACGCGGTTAAGCTCGAGAGCCTTCGCTGCGCGAGCGCCGCTCGCCGCATTTTCGTTCTTGTTGCGTGTTTTTTACTCGTATGTTGTTACTCTTCTTCCAATATAAAAATACAAAACGGACAGAGAACGAGAGCCTCCACAGAAAGACAGAAAGAGAGAGAGAGAGGTAGACGCGTCTCTGCGTGTGCGTGAGCGCGCCAACTCTCTCTCTCTCTCTTTCAAATCTTCTCTCTTTGCCAGCGCGAGAGAGCGCGCCCGGCGTTTTCTTCTCTCGTTTCTCTTCCCTCAGCAGCGCAGAGAGCTAATTTTTTCTTTTTTTGTGGAGGGAGCGGAGGAGCTTTTTTGGCGCCAATTTTTTTTGCTTCTCTCTCTCTCTCTCTCGAGTCAAAAAATTTCACTGCGTTCGTACTATTTCATCACTCAGCGTCTGTGTGCTGAACAAAAAGCCCCCGCTCTACCGCACCCACTCGCGCCTCAAAACTTCACGCACATTTACAACGCGTATACATATATCAAAACAAAAATGGCCAAGGTAAGTTTCTCTCGTCTCTGTGAGCAGAACACAAAACGCGAGCGCGAATGGAGGATAAAATATCGCGCGTCGCGCGTTTCTTCTCCTTTCCGTTCGCGCGCGCGCGCGGATTTTTTTGTTTTCTTTTTCTCGAGGGCGAGCTCTGCGGTTGTGGATTTTTCGCTTCGGAAAACGGCGCGTGAAAGATGGATGCGAACGTCGCTCGCTCGATTGGATGACTCCAACGTATCGATATATCGTGGTTGGATGGATAGCGATCGAATTTGCGCGTTTTCGCTCTTATCATCCGTCTCTTTCGGGGAGATGCATTTCACCTTTTTTCCCTTTCGCTGCCGTTTTAGGTTCGCGGACAGGGCTTTGGTCGGGTCAGCGGATTTGCGCTTCACGTTTGCCGCTCTCGTCTCGACACAATCGCGCTCTTTTACGATCATTAAAATTGCTAACGTTGTCTTCTTTCCATTTTACGCATCGATCTCAACAGAAAGGAGCAAAGAAAGTCAAATCTGGGACCCCGTCCTTCTACCCGGCGGATGACATCAAAAAGCCACTTCAGTCGCAAGCCAAGTCGCAAGCGAAGAACCAAACGAAGTTACGCAAGAGCATCACCCCGGGGACCGTGTTGATCATCTTAGCTGGTCACTTTAAGGGGAAGAAGTGCGTGTTCTTGAAGCAATTAGATTCTGGTTTGTTGTTGGTGTGCGGCCCGTATGGCATCAACGGTGTGCCGGTGAAGCGATTGAACCAAAGATACGCCATCGCCACCTCCACCAAGGTTGACGTCTCCAAAGTTGATTGCAAAGCGTTCGACGACAAATACTTCAAAAAGCCGGCTAAGGATCGCTCGGCCAAGTCTGAAGAAGGATTCTTTGCGGCGCCGACGGCGAGAAAGGAATTGCCGGCGGAGTACATCGCGGCGAACAAGGCGTTGGATGCCTCGGTCGGTGCCGCCATCGGCGCCGTGCCGCACTTGAAGGAATACATGTCCTCTTTGTTTACCCTCAAAACTGGCGACAAGCCGCACGAGATGGTCTTCTAAGGTAGAGAAGAGGAGATAGAGAGAGAGGAGATAAACTTTTAGAATTTGTAATAGCGGAACGAAACTAGAGAGAAAACACTAAAAAACAGTAAACACTTATTACTTGCCTATTTTCTGAATTTTATGTGCCCAAATCCTCGTTGAAATCGTCTTCGTCGTAGACCGTATCGGTCAGGTTTCTCGTTCCTCTCTTTTCTATTTCTATGCGTTTCCTAAGTTCGCTCTTTTGTAACCACTTCTTCTCGAAGCCGGTACCCCGGTCGACGCCATCCCAATGCCTTCCAGGTTCTATGCCGTATCTGTTTCTATCAACGGTGACCGCTTTGTTCCTCCACGAGTGCTTTGGAATCTCTTGCGGCACTTTAAATCCGTGCTTTTTCGCTAATTTTTTATCCACGCCCTGCATCACGTTCAGATTTTTCTGTTGCTTTTCGAGTTCCTTTTGTTGCTTCTCGTACGCTTTCTTCGCCATCGGGTCACCATATCGCACTTCATTCATTTTCTCCGAGTTCCACGCCGCGTCTACTTCGGATCGAGCAAACGGCGCCTCGCTCGCTTTTCTAAGCTCCTCCTCTTTTTCTTTTTCAATCTGTTGCTGCTTCAACCCTGCACCCCAAACGGGTTTCTCTCGCTCTTTCTTCGGTTCTTGCGTGGCTTTGGTTCTCTCTTCGATTTCTTCTTGCGTTAACAACCGACCGGTGGTTTTATCTCTGATTAACGTTTTCGCGTTCTTCCCGCTTCTTTCTGCGGACATGTTGTTGATGCGCTCTTCTTGCTCTTTACGTCTCAATTCAGCTTCTTTAACGATTTCAGACGCGGAGACTAATCCTGTTTTGTTCTTTGTCGCTTTATTTGTCGTTGTCGGCGGCGGCTTGACTATGATGTCGCCGTCCGAATCGTATTCGACTTTTTGTTCTGGTTCCTCGTTTCGCGCTGCCATTTCTGTCGTTTTGGTGGTAACTTTTCGAACGACAACGTCTCCATCGGAGTCGTATTCCACCACCTCATCAATTTTAACGTCGTCGCCTTTCGCGCTCGTCGTCATCACAGATTCTCGTTTTCCTTCTTTTTCTCCTTCTTTTTCTTCTTCGCCTTCCGAGTCCGAGTCGTGACGTTGTCTCCGCTTCTTCTTCTCCTTCTTCTTGTTTGCCTTCTTCTCTTCATCCGATTTCTTCATTTCTTCTTCGTCATCTTTGTCATCTTCTCCTTCCGAATCGTCTGAATCGTGTCGTCGTTTCTTCTTCATCTTCGCCTTTGATGTTTTTTGCGGTCGTTCCTCCTCCTGCTCCTCCTCTTTATTCGTGCCTTCGACCACGGTCACCCACCCACCCGTCGCATTCTTCTTCTCGTTCTTCTCGAAGTCTTCTTCTCGTTTACTCCTCGCCACGTAGTGCGCGTCGGTCACGATTACCGGAGCGTTCTCTCCTCGTTCAAAGTCCTCCGCCGTTTGATGCGTTCGTTTCTTCTCTACTTCCTCTTCCTCCCCGCGCTCATCGAAAGTAGCAAAGCCAAACAACTCGTCTTCGTCGTACACTTTCACTCCTTCCTCTCTCTTCAATTTTTTCACTTTTTTCTTCTTCTTCTTCGATTCCTTTTTGTCTTCGTTCTCGTCCGCCGACGAGCTCTTCTTCAGAGCGTAGCGTTGCTTCAGATACTCCAACTTTGTCGACGACGACATATGTTTATTTTTTATTTCTCCAGCGCGGCGCTGTTGTGTAAACGAACGCACACACACGGTGCGGGGGCGGTGTGCTGTTTGTTGGTGGCACAGTTATTTCACCCAGTTTTTTATTTGGAAATACGAGTAGTTTTTTTGAAGAAGAAGAGAGGGAAAAGAAAACACAAAAAAAAGAGAGATTAAAAGATTATATTCTTCTTCTCCAAAACACCGCGCGCGCGCTTTCTCTCTCTTTCTCTCTCTTACAAAAAAATGGTAGCGGCAGCGGCAGCAACAGTCGTGGCGCCAATGGCAGGAGCAGCGTTGATAAACGAAGCGTTAATCGCCTACGGCTACGTCGCCACGTGGATCGGTTTATCTTCCGGCGTCATCCTGTTTAACAAATACATATTATCGTTTTTCGGGTTCCCGTTTCCGATTTCACTGACGATGATACACATGTGTTTTTGCTCGGCGCTGGCGTTTTTAATCATCCGGGTGTTTAAGCTCGTTCAATCGAACGATTTAGATCGACAGACGTACGTTCAGAAGATTGTTCCGGTTGGCGCTTTGTTCGCTTTATCGTTGTGGTTGTCTAATACGGCGTACGTCTATCTGTCCGTGGCGTTTATTCAGATGTTGAAAGCGTTGATGCCGGCGAGCGTGTACACCGTCGGATGTTTGATGGGGATCGAACAATTTACGTACGCGAGATTAGTGAATATGCTCGTGATTACGTTGGGGGTGTGCATCGCATCGTACGGGGAGTTGAACTTCCACTTATTGGGGGTGTTGATTCAGTTAGCGTCGGTGTGCGCGGAAGCGTTTAGATTGGGATTGGTGCAAATAATATTGAACTCGGAAAAGCTCAAGATGAATTCGATAACGACGTTGTATTACGTCTCGCCGGCGTGCTTTGTGTTTTTGTTGATACCGTTTACGTTTTTGGAGGTTCCGAAGTATTTAGATGAGAACACGGAAGTGAACACGAGTCAACCGCACATTTTGTTCTTAAACGCGTGCACGGCGTTCGCGTTGAACATGGCGGTGTATTTGTTGATCGGGAAGACTTCGGCGCTGACGATGAACGTCGCCGGGGTGGTCAAAGATTGGTTGCTTATTTTCATTAGTTCGGCGCTCTTTGATGCGCCAATTACAAAGTTACAGCTGTTTGGGTATGGGATTAGTTTTGTGGCGGTGTGTTATTATAATTATTCCAAGTATAAAGATCGAGAGAAGGCGATGTCGATGCCAAAGATGGACGCAAAATCCGAGGACGGCAGAAGTAGCAGCGCCGAACGAGAGATGAACTCCAAAGCTTAAGGAACAAGAGATATCATCTTACGTTCGTACAATTGTAGATTTGGTTTTGATATATATATATATATAAATTCATTTATGACATAATTAACATGGACAATAATACAATTTAAAACGCTTCTTCGTCATCGTCCTCCGTGGTCATCTTTTCTTTTCGATGGCGCTGAATAGAAAGCAACGAATCGCGTTGGATGCTCGCGAGCTCTTCCGATAAAGACCCGTTGCCAGACTCATCCGACGATCTACGACTAAGTTCTTCCTCCTTTTCTTCTTCTCTTTCCTCTTCCTCTTCGATTCGTTCTCCTTTTTCCTCCATCTCAGCTTCTTTCTCAGAAGAAACAACCTTAAGCGCCGTCTTCACGCGCGGCTTGACATTCACCGAGGTAGATTTACCTTCAATCGTAGGTCCGTTGTACGTTTCAAGAAAATCTTTGTCGACTGTCAAAACCTTCGGCGGAGAAACAAACTGAATATCATCAATCGCTGCTCCGTATTCTGTCGCCGAGGCGAGCATACTCTTCGGAGTGACGCCGTATAACTTGTCCGCGAAATCTTCCGCACCTTTCCGAGAACACGCGAGAAGCGAAAAGGTCACCTCGACCGGTTCTTCGTTACTATCATCCGAAACGAAACGACCGAGAGCTACGGAGCTGAACCACGCTCCTAGTTTCGAGCTTCTGCTGTCCTCCTCTTCTTCCCTCGGTCGAGTCGAGAGGTCTAACCATATGAGTTGATCTTCCTCGGCGCTGGTGAGCGCGACGATTGTCTTCGAGAACGAGTCCGCGAATTCTGGATGCGTTGAAATCTGACTCGCCGAGGTGATGCCAGCACCAGAGATGGCAACGGAGGCTTGAACTTTGTGCGTTGGGATTTTACCGTGGCACGAGGTAACTTTTATCGTATCCGCGTTCTTCCTCTTTTCCTCGAGCGCTTCCTTCTGCTCTTCCACTCTCGCCTCTTCAACTTCTTCTAAAATTTCCTTAAATTCTTTGTCCTTGTCGCCGTCGTCGTCGTCGACATCGCTGTGGCCAGCCTTTGCTTCTGCCTCGATCGCAGATGATGAGGGTGATAATGAGGAAGACGACGAGGAAGAGATGTCGACGTCACCGCTGTGATGAAATTTCTTCGTTTCTTCGTTCAAAACTTCTTGCGCAAGGTCCGCTTCTTCTTGCGCTTTGACTGCTTTCGCTTCGAGCTCGGCTGCTTCTTTCTCGAGCGCTCCTTTCTTCTCTTCGTCTTTTTCGGACATCGCGGACTCTTTCGCCCTAAACGCTTCTCTGAACGCGTTCGAAGCGGCAATCTTCTCTTGCTCGACGAGTTCTCTCGCCGTTTCGACTTCTTCCGAAACCTTTCTTTCGGCTTCAATTTCTGCGACTTTCGACGCAGAAGTCGCCGCTTTGACCGCGTCGTTAGCGTTATCGATTCGTTTCTTCTCCTTGGCGAGTTGTTCTTCCGTTTTCGGCACTTGCGGAATAGCTTCAAGACTCAACGTAGATTCCGTTTCCAATACTTCGCGAACTTTCGGGGCGGAAAGATAGGTGACTTGTTTCAACATGTTAATTCCGCGACTGTTGTTCAACACCTTCAACATTTGCTCCGGAGCAGTGTTCAGCAAAGACTTCACAATAGTATTTGGATCTTCTTGATTTTCTTGCACGACGATTTCAAACTCAACTTCAATCGTGCCCACAGGAGAAGGAGACTTTGCGGGAGCAGCGGTGGTGGCAGAAGTAACGGATTTACCATGCGTGACGACTTCTTCGCCAAGCTGGCTGCCCGTGTTGGCATTTTCCAACGTCGTTTGTCTCTCTGCGATTGCTTTTCTTAACTTTTCATTCTCGGCTTTCCAGTTGTTGATTTTGTCCTCCAGAGCCTTCTTGTTTTCTGCAAGTTCGATGTTCAATTGTGTTAACTGTTGATTTTCTTTGTACACCTCCGAGTGTTGATTTTCCAGCTTGGCGACTCGTTGAGCGAATTGAGAAATGTCCATAAAACCTTCGTCTTGGGATTGCTTCATTTCACCCAAAAGCGCTTCTTCAGTCATCGCGACATCCTTCAAAGATTTAATGACCACATCATTCGGCCGGACGTTGACAATACTCGCGATGGCTGATTTCAAGGCGCCGTTTTGCTTTTCGTTCGAGAGCAGCTTTTGCGAATTCATGCCGTTACCAGAAATGGACATTTTCGCTTTTACTGCGAACAATTTTGGAACATCGCAACCAACCGAGACTGGTGTGCGGTGCGGCTGGTCTGCGTTCTCACACGTATGCGCGCACGACCCCCAGACGTAACTCAGCGTCTTTCCGTCGAACACTCTGTTGTACAAAACGTTCTTTACGCCTCCAGTCTTTTCCGAAACGCCGTGAGTAAACTGACCAGTGCACTTGGACAGGAATGCGTTCGTGACTTCCTTCGAAGCGGCACTTTCATCGTCACCTAGCGCATTTAAAGAAAATCCGCCAATCTTGCCTTTTCTCGAAGCTGGACAATGGTCCTCTTCGTGCGGCGATACGTTTTCGCACGCCAACTCAGACACGGCCCGATACTTTCCAGTATTGGCAGGAATATTTTTCGTAATCGCCGCGGTCGACTCTTCTTCTCCGTCTTTCTCATCTCTACCTAAACGACCCACAAACGAACGAGCCCAACCTCCAGAGCCTAACATTGAAGACCCTCGCTCTTCTTCTCCGTCGGCGTCTTCGTCCGCGACGGTTGGTCTCGGTTTCGGATACAGGAAAAAACCAAATTGCTCGTTCGGTTTCATCTCATCGTGCTCGACTTCAAAGGTCCCGCACGAAGTCATTTGCATTTCTTTGGCCGAGTCGAAATCGAATTCTTCGCTCATCGATTTCGTGATCAACTTCGCGCCGATGTACTTCCAGTTGTCTTGCATCGGGAACGACAAAACGTTGCTCTTGGTGTCTTGCAACAGAGGTGAACAGGAGGTGTGCAGCGTGAAAATTTTCTTTTGATTGTTGTTATTGCGATTCGCGTTTGCTCCGCCGCTCGTGTTCACAACAGCAGCGGTCGCTCCCGCGGCAGACTCACCGAGTGGCGACGAATACATCGTTCTCATCGAAGAGGAAGAGGTTGACGTCGCGAACAAAGCCAACGCGCCCAAAGAGGCGCCGATGCTCACTTTTTTCACCATCGACGATGACTTCCCGTGAGAAGAAGAAGAAGAAGAAGAAGCGATGAGCTTCTCTGATTCTCCTTCATCGTGACGGTGGTATTGCTGTTTCATCGCGACGAGACGATTCGGTTCAAGACGCGGGGAAAGGTTTTGATGAATATAACTTCTTTGTGCGAGTCTTTTGGCGCCGCGCAAGGCATGTGAAGCGAAATTTTTTGTTTCCGCGGCCCCTTTTGTAAAAAATTTAGTGTTCATGGGCCACGACTCGAAATTTTTCTCTGTGTGTGTGACAAAAGACTCCACGCATTACGTGCAACGTTGCTATTGGTTGGTATTTTACCATGGTAAGTACTTCTGAATTACACTCTCATGGTTTGCAATCTTTCTTCTAAAGCGTCGGCATGCGTGTTCCGCGATGAGAGAGGAAAGTTGATCTCCTCGTCAAGTTGTTTCAACTCTTGAAATATAAGTCTTCGGACCGTTTCTTCGGTCATTTCGCCTCCGTTGTGTTGCTCGAACGCGAAAGTGAACGGCGCGTTGGCGACTGGCTCGTCATTCGTGTCGTGTAACGACGCTAAATACGGGTGCTTCAAACACTCCTCGACGTTGATGCGCTTTTCCGGGTTAAAGATGAGCATCTTTTCAATCAAATCGCACGCTAATGGGTTTGCTTCCGGGTATAAGCGCTTAAAATCCATTGGTTTGGAATACGGGAGCTGACGTAAATATCGTCTGGCTTTATCCGAAGTTACGAAATATAAATCTTGTTCGTCCGGCGTACCTATGACTTTGGTAATCAGGTTCAACTGATGAACGTAATCCTTCCCCGGAAATAGCGGTTTTCTACCCAGTAATTCAGCCAAGATGCAGCCGCACGACCAAACATCTATTGCGACGGAGTATTCCGCGCACGATAACAACAACTCAGGAGCACGATACCATCTCGTGACGACGTATTCCGTCATGAAATCTCGATTTTTATCTTGCGTGTTTGTTCGCGCTAAACCAAAATCGCAAATTTTCAAGTCGCAGTTGGCGTTCAACAACAAATTCGACGGTTTTAAGTCTCTGTGTAAAACGTCCGCGCTATGTATATACTTCAATCCTCTCAATAACTGGTAAACGAAGTATTGGCAGTGGTCGTCCGTTAACGGTTGATCCGAACGAATGATTTGGTGTAAGTCTGTATCCATTAATTCGTACATGACGTAGACGTCATTGAAACTGTACTCCTCTTCTTTTGAGGGAAGCATGCAATCGGTAATTGGGACGATGTTTTCGTGCCTCAAATGTCTCAAAAGCTTAATCTCCCTCAACGTCCGTTTCGCATCCACCACGTTTTCGAACGCGTTCGTAATTTTCTTAATCGCCACCTTTGTGTTTAGCTTTTCATCCTTTGCCGAACAAACGATGCCGTACGCGCCTTTGCCTATTGGTTTAATCGGGACGTATTTTTTCTTCACTTCGAACAGATTTCCGCAGACGACAAACTTTGTCAGCTCGAACGGGTCGTCCTCGTCCTCGTCCTCCTCTCCTTGATTGTTGTTGTTTACTATTGTTTCGTTATTCTTACCGTTAATAGTAGAAGTATTCGCTACGTTTTGTTGACTGTTGTTTACACTATCCTCTCCTCCTCCTCCTCCTCCTCCTCTTCTTCTCGGCGTCGGCGTCGACGTCAGCGACACGTTGTTATCTCTATTCTTCCGTCTCACTTTCAATAGTTTCTTTTCTAATCGTCTCTCTCTTTCCTCTTGACTCATCGCCTCATTCGTGCTTCCATCGTCGTCTTCCTCGGTCGACGAGTCTTCGGAATCATCGTCTTCACCGTTCTTCGTCTTCGTTCCACTCCTTCTCCTCCTATTATTATTGCGGTCGTCGTCTTCGTCGCTGGACGATGCCGCGCCGTCGCCTCTTTGCTCTCGTCTCAGAAGTAAGGATTCGTAGTCCTCGTCGAAAGGCGCTTTGTCTCCTCCTCCTCCTCCTCCTCCTCCTCCTCCTCCTCCTCTTCCTCCTTTCTCTTCTTCTTCTTCTTCTCTTCTCGTCATTTTTTTCTCCTACGAAAAGTATAGAAAGGGAGGGAGGAGAGACGAAATGAAGCTCTCTTCTGGCGACTTTCTGAACCCACACCAAAAAGAAAAAAAATCGACTCTGGTTTTTTTAGGGTTTGTGTAAGATTCTTTTTTTTTCTCGCCTCTCTTTTTTTCGTCCAAATTGTGCTGCGGAACTCTTGAAAAAGGGAAGAGGATCCTCCCTCACTTTGAAGTTGAAAGAAAAACGCGCCCGCCCCAAAAAAACATCCTCTTCCATTCCGCACAAACGACGACAACGACGACGATTGGAAGATCGAAACGAATAACGCGCTGCTCTCGGAGAAAAATACGAACACGAATACGAAAAACATCTCCTCGCGTTTGAGAGAAAGATTTTTTCCGAAGTTCCGCAAACAATTTAATTTTTTTTTGTCCGTAGAGGGTGCGGGAGGAGAGGGTAAAATTTGTCGAAGTCAACAACAATAACGCGTTGAAGAGGAAGAGAGAAGAAGGGCGCTTAATAAGAATGAGGACGAACGCGAATGACCAGGATTTAGTGGTTAACACGAGGAGAGGAAACGAAGAAGAAGAGGAAGCGAGAACGCCGCTGAACGAGAACGAAAAAGATGCCGCTTGGGCGCTCGAAGAGTTTCAGTGGGACTCGGACAGAGCAATTGGGAAAAAAATAACAGCGGCTACTACGCCGGCAACCTCTCACTCATTAACGACGACGACGACGACGACGACGACGGCGGCGACAAGTTTTGGAGGTAACGGAGAAACGGAGAAAGGAGGAGGGGCGAGAAGGACCGCGATGATGACGATGAAATGCGATGAAGAGGACGAGTATGGAGACGTGAATGATTTGCGCCACTCGCCTCGTTTTAGGCCGATGGTGAGAACAAGCGAAGATGCGAAGAGAGATAAACGCAAGTATCTCCTCGAAGAACAACAACGGAAAGAGAACGACAGCAACGCTGAGGATGGAGGCGGCACGAGAAGAATAGCAGCGAATGTGAATAATATTGCTCGTAACAATAACGCAACGACAACAACAAGCACAGCAGGTGCAGGAACAGATTTTACCCCGATGAAGTTACGAACCGAAGAAGCGAAAGGGACGAAGTATAGAGTCGTAAATCACAAGGTATTTTGTAAAGTGGAAGGATGCAGTACCGAGTGCACATCTTTGTACTCGATTCGCGTCAAGGTTTGCGCGTTGCATTTGAAAGCGGACGAAGTGTTTTTCAACAACGAACCGAGTCGATTTTGTCAAAAGTGTACGAAGTTCCACAACGTGGGTGCTTTCGAGAATAATCGGAGAGCTTGCTTACGTTCTCTGAACAGATTAGCTTCCAAGCGAGTGCCGTTGATAGCGCAGGAGAGCGCAGCAAACACATTGGCCGCATACGAACGATTGATGATGTTGCATGCGGAATCCCATGGAGCGGCACCGAATGAAGACGCTTCAGGAGTGAGTGGAAATAAAGGAAAGGACAAAGTTTCATCGGTACTTCCCTCGTTAGAATTGTTTCATCAACAACAAATCCGGGATCAACTCAAGGCACACGGAGCAAAATGGCACCAAGGCTCGGTCTCCCGGAGGAGAGGAGTGAAGGAAAAGATGGAAGATGAAGAAAAACAAAAACAGGAGTTAAAATTACTTGAGAACCAAACGCAGAGACAACTGCAAAAACAAAAACCGAACGCGATAGAACCGACTTTAAATACATCTGGGATCAATCACTTTCGCTTGCAGTGCGCGCAAGTGTTGCTGAACCATTTGCCCGAAACTTTTGATCCTTTGAAAGATGCGGAGGAAAGGAGAAGAAAGGAGATCATCAACGGGTCGTACAGTCGAAGTGAAATCTACGATAGATTGATGCAACTCGACAATGAGGCCTTTGTTACACTTGCAGCTGAAATTAAGATTCACAACAAACAACCTCACGATTTGGGCGCTTCCATCGGCGAAGGCGTCAAGAATTATTTTGTGGAGAAATCTGGTCATCCACCGGCACGCTTAGAAATCACGGCGGAGCCGGGATGCACGAAATTGAATGTGGATGCGCTGATCCCTCCAACGAAGACAAGACCCTCATTTTTGAGAAATCGACGAGAACCGACAGACCAGGACGCTGCAGCAAGATTGGCTAGTTGCGCCATCGAAGCAGACAACAGAGGTTTGGACGACGTGGATGTTGATGTGATTGTTGGTTCGGTGCGTATGCGACGAATAGACGGCGAATGGGAAAATAGCGCTAAATTGCGTCATAAGCATAACTGCAGTTCTGTCAAGCACGTCATGTGCACGAATCCAGACGTTTTAAACTCGCGAGAGAACGAAAACACTTTGATAATCACCGGCGTTCCTCCAGACGTCGAAGCTATCGTGCGCATAAATGGACAAGTGGAAAGAGGAAGTGTAACTGCCCGATTTGGAGGTAATGTGCAGATGACGAAAACACCGACGAAAACAAGATCATCGCGCTTGAACCCGAGTAATAATAGAATTGATCCACAACGGGAACAACCGGACGTATTGCAGAACTCACAGTCTAATTACGTTTACGTATCCGTACCTCTCGATTACGCAGAAGGTTTGATGACAATTAGTCTGCTATGGCAAGACGCGCACGAATTCGCAGGTTCTGCGGTATGTGATCCAATTGTCGTTATCCTTTCGCCTGATGTCGACCTCGCGCAAGAAATGAAAGAAGCAATGGAAGAAGTGCACGCGCTGTCCTCTGAGTTTTGCTACACTTTGAAGCGATATATTGGCGCGTGTCTAGTAAAGGATAGGGATGTGCGATCATTCACAAACCCAAATTTTTGTACGGTACAAAAAGACATAACGTTATGGGCTCTGAGAAATGGATTTGCTAGGCTCTCCAGGCGCTTACTTGAACCGCAAGTGCAGATGTTAGAAGATGTGCGGTCTTTGTCAGCTGCGGACGGGGTGTATAAAACGTACGTGTATGCGGCGACGTTGTCTGATTCGGTGGATATCGTTCGTGCAGTCATCGCCATTGGCGGCGAAGATAACTTGTTTGGTACAGTCTCAACCATCGGCAACAAAGAAACAAGAGATACCGCTTTACATATTGCCGCGATGAATGGAAACATAGACATGGTCCTCGATTTTTTGTCCATAATTTCTTCCATAGATCATTGGTTCACGTTACGAAACTCGAGCGGATTCTCGCCCAGAGACTGTGCGGTTTTAGCACAAAGCTCGAATCTTTCGAGAACCATCGCAAAAGTATTGGACGATCCGCTTTTGATTGCTTCAAATGCGGTGTGTCTCGCAGTGAAGGAAGTTGTAGCTAAAGTAGAAAGCGGGGCGCATCCCGCTCCCGCTCATGCTCCCGCAATCGACCACATGGAGGAGCTTGAAAACCAGAGCCAGGCGATCTTCGCTCGTGCTTCAGATTTGATTTTCGAAAGCTTGACTGAAATCAGCTCAAATATACCAGAAAATATGCATGAAGAAGCTCGAAAACAGGGCACAGTCCGGTTGCTTGAAATCACAAACAGACTTTTGCAGGACAACGCGTGCTTCCTGAAGCTGTTTTCGCTGGCTATAGAGAGAGACTGTAAACTGCTTGAAAATTACAGTGGTGCGGACAGCACTGACAACTCTTTTGATTCGCCAATTCTGTCCGGTGCTGATTCATTTTTTGTTCAACTGTTGGAAAGTTCCGAAATTACTAGAGGACGGCGTGTTATGCCTCAGTCGGTGCGCAAAGTGCTCGGTAAATGGAGCAATGCAATCGCGTCTTTGAAGTACAAATCGATCCTTGCGTTTGATGATCCATTGATTGAAAAAGCGTACGTGCTTGAAAATTCCTTCTATCGAAAGCGCGTCGATCTCGCCGCGTTTCTGCTCATATTTTCAGTCATTTGCGCAAGAAAGTACAGATATTCTGACGGGTCGTTTGTAGATTTCATGCGCTCTTTCTTCCGCGTGGGCGAGGCGCCGAAATGGTCTTCTTACATCGCATGTTTGATTGGTGTTTTTTCGTTTCCGGGAGTCATTTTTGCGCTCCTTGTGTACCCAAAATTTTACACGCGACACCGAGAAGGCATCACCGTATTAATTCGGTTGACGTCCCCACTAATGTGGTCGGTTCGTTTAGCAAATGAAACCGTTCCGGTGTCGATGATTAGGGTAATGCTCCTGCGTTTGTCATCTTGCGTGTACGGATGTCGATTTGAACGACATTTGATGTCAATGATGATAAACTATTTTATTCCAATCTCTCAAATTATAGAGATGTTCTCGGGCCAAGCGGCGGATACGCAAGCATCGGTGGTTAAAGAGTTGGATAGGTACGGGCCTAACAAAATATTATCCTTGGTATCGATATACGTGAACGCGATAATTTCGTTCTTTATCGAAGTTCGATTCCGTCGCAAGTTCGCAGAGAAGTACGGCGTTGATTGGATGAAGAGAAGTTGGACGAGGTCAACCCAGTCCCCACCTCGGAAAAATGAAAAGTTTATCAAAGATATTCGCGAAGAAGTTGGAGCTGTCGATGACGATGAATGCTGTCCTAGACATAGAAGTCTCGCAAGTCGAAACCGTTTCTTTGAGTTCATTTCCGCACGAAGAAAAATGTTGCATGCCAAGGCGTATTATGCGTTTTCAAATCCAAGAGACGAAGATGCGTACGTCCTAGAAAACTCAAATTTTCGAAGACCTTATGATATCACCGTCTATGGCATCCTATACACCTTTTGGGGTATTGGAGCGTATCGTCAGCATGCAAAGTGGGGTTCGTTCGATTGGTTTTCGTTGTCCTTATTCACGAACTGCGATGTGAACAACGACACGATGAGAATAACAGATTACGACAAGCATATCAGCGCTCTGCTTCTTCTGAAACTGTTCGCCTACATGGTACTTATGGGAACAGTGCTCGTCGCAATTTTCCTTCCTCGCGTGTATTGTTGTAATCGCGAGTCTTTCATTTCGGTGGTGAAGCTAATCTGCGGCGTGGCGCCACACTTGAAAGTTTCAGAAACACCAGACTTTCTTGTTGTCCTCATTCTTCGCTTATGCGCGGTGCTCTGGTCGGTTCGTTTCGAACGAGAAGTAACGTTCATACTCATGAACCTTTTCATCACTCCCCGAGCATTGGAGTGGTACGTTGGAACAGAAGAATATGTCGCTACCAATGATGTAGGGAATTCTACCATCGTGGCGTGTAAGGGAAACAGTAGTTCGTTGTTCATGGGCATCTTCAGTGGCAAATGGTATGCTTGGTCTTTCTTTTTCAAGTGCGCAGCTGTTATCTTGGTGTATTTGCAAATCAACGTAATCTCGACCATTGAAAAGCAACGTCGAGAGGCGTTTGCTGAGAAGAGAAGAATCAAGTTGCATTAAAACATACGTATATACGTTGTAATATTACTGGTACCATTGGTACCTGTACATGAATCCTTTAGTTTTTATGTCATCTAATTTTGAATCAATTCTGTCTCCATAGTTAAAGTAGGAAAACATGTAGGAATAAAAATAATCAAAGACATGCAGTTTTGTCTCGATAAACACGGCGAGTGGGTGGCCATCTTAACGAATAGCGATAATAAAGAAGACGAAGAAGGGGGAGATGGCTTCTTCGGGAAAAAGAACGAAAAACACCTGAAGAAAATAGCCAAGATTCTCGCGGAAACGACAACGTGGTTAGACATGCTGAATGACACACAACGTAACGTCCAGTTCCAGCGAGCGATTGAAAATAGCCTCGAGAGTATAGAGTTGGAGAGCAAAAAGAATAGCGAGAGTGGAAATTCCGATTATTTGAATGTCTTCGACGTCGGGAGTGGCACAGGCTTGCTCTCTTTATTCGCCGCCCGAGCAGCGGTCGAAAAAACATTGCATATTTACTCGTGTGAGATGTATCTTCCTGTGTTTCTCGTCGGCGAGAGAGTCGTGAGAGATAACGTGCGGGAGAAAAGAATACCTGAAACGAGGTCGATCAAAATGTTTCACAAAAGGAGCGAAGACGTTTCTGTAATAGGAAAACATGAATTGGATCTGTTAATATCTGAATTACTCGATTCTTCGCTCCTCGGGGAAGGGTGGTTGCTTGTGTTGAAAGACGCGTTTCAGAGAGAGTTGTTGAGGAAGAATCATTTCAGAATCGTTCCAAGTAAAGCAAAAATCTCAGTGCAACTCTTAACTGCGTCGAGCTCAGTACTTGATGTGGATTTGAAGAAAGGGAGATCTGGTTTGTTCGGCGATACGATAACTTCCGATGGATATTCGCGATTAGACGTGCAGTGCCATTTTGACTCGCTGGAAAAGAGAGGTAGAATTAGAGCAATTTCAAAACGAATCCAAGTGTTTGAGATTGATTTTACGAGTGATAAGAATTGGGGCAGAACGGAAAGTGTTCATGTGAGCTGCAAAAGTGGTCTTTCATCGCTAGATATCGACGAAATTAATGCTGTGGTGATGTTTTGGGAGATTGATTTGGACGGAACAGGCACCTCATTTTTGAACACTTTCTCTCGCGCAGACGGGAACAATAATCAAAATTATCGTAGACATTGGCGTCAAGTGATTGCACCGCTGGAATCTCCGATTCCATTATCTGCGACAAAAGAAATACCCTTACGAATAGATACACGAATAGCGGACGATTATTTAGCATTCGATGTGAAAGTTTCTTCGGAGGGAGATAATACGATGAAGTTGAAGAAGAGAATAGAGAGGCATAAGGAAATTGTGGCAAAAGCAACTATACAAAAGACGCTGACAAAGCAGATGAGATTATATATTGCTTTAGCAAACATACCCGAGTTTTGGAGTTCGCGGGCACCTCTCGGTGTCGACGTATGCGGCTTGAATTTGACAAAAGCAAATGCTCTTTTGTGTACGAAGTCGGTGGAAAGTAATAGGGAGGGATATTGCTATCAGTCATTCAAAAGTGATTTGTTGGATGAACTTGGACATCGTTATTCCATGACAGAAGAAGAAACAAGTATGATTCTGTGGGAAACGTGCGTTCCATTCGTTAATGATGTAGACGGGAAGGAGAAAGGGGAAGAGGAAGTATTTGAAGAAGAATTTAAGAAAAAAAAGAAATTTCATATCGACGTGGATGCTGGGTGCGAGATAACGGCGAATCACGTTGTATTTTTATTCTCGGAGAATCACAATTGCGCCAACAAGTGGAGAACACAACCTGTTTCAGTCGCGAGAATGGATCGACAACTTACCGGTAAAAAGTTTAGAATCATCGCTTCAAATTTTCACGCCGAAGAAGGAGAATGCATTCGAGTGTTAAAAAAGTAGCGCAATATTATCAGCAATAGTTTTAAATTCGCGAGTATATATCCGTATATTTTCCAATATTACATGCCTCCTAAAATGTACTGTATGTGTGAGTGTTCCTTTTTAAGTTTTAAAATGATCGTTATTTTTTGTTGCGCGCGTTTCTCCCGCCTCGCGTCGAGGTGGGAGTGCTGTTCTCTGCCTGCACTCCTTCAGTTGCTACTTGCATCGCTTGCGTGATATTATTTGCCGCCGTTGCCGCTGGCTTTTTTGCATCTTCTTGTTTCTTCGTCTTTTTTAACTCAGCTCTTTCCTTGGAGAAACACTGCGAACAGTAATCCATCCCTGGATTCGTTCGAGATTTGCTCCAGATACCAGACGACTCTTTGGTGCCGCACTTCCCGCACTGTTTATTCGCCATCGAATTCAATTCTTTAAGATAACACTTATTGCACAAATATTGTGACTTATCCTTCTTCGATTTTCTCAAATTATCCGGGTCCAACCTTCCATCGCACGCTGAGCACGGCATCTGCTTGATGAGAGATTGCTCTTTCTGGAAGCAGGTGCGACACACGTGCTTCGATTTGTGCAACTTGGATTTCCTCCATCCGCCGAGCTCGGCATCACAATTACACTCTCCACACTTCGTTACCGTTTTCTTCGTTACCGCCTTTTCTTTACGATAACACTGCTGGCATAAGTATTTTGACTTATCCTTCTTCGAGCGAACCCATGCGTTTGTCGTTTTATTGCTTTGACAGTTACTGCACGTGATTGCTCGCGCGTTCATCTCCGCAGTGTAGCACTTTTGACACAACGTCGCTCCGGGAGTCTTTTTCGATTTAAACCATGTCAACGACTCTTTCGTAACGTGACAGTTTGTGCACGTATCTTTTTTAACCTTTGTATTTTGCGCGTTGTAACACGTTTTGCAGTAGAAATTCCCAGGAGAGTCTTGAACTTTGTATCGAAAACCAACCGGAGCGGGTTTCGAGCACTTGACGCAGTTGGGCGTTTCTTTCGGCGGCCTTTGCGTCGCCCCTTGATCAGAGTTGCTCGACGTATTCCCGTTCCCGACAATGTTTGATTCTACCGTTTGATTTTGCATTGCTAACGCCAGCGACTGAGCGTCAACTGCATTCGGGTGGATATTTTGCAACTGCGACAACTGTTGCGCAGCCGTGTATTCCATGTTGTTATTATTTTCGTTTGGGTGTCCTCTTTGTCCCAAAGATACTTGATGTTGATGTTGTTGTCGTTGTTGTTGTTGTTGTTGTTGTTGTTGTTGTTGTTGTTGTTGTTGTTGTTGCTGCTGCTGCTGCTGCTGCTGTGGGAGCACCACGCTATTATTATTTTGAGTATTATTTTGGAGAAGAGCTCCCCCACCGGCGAGATTCCCAACTTGAAGGTGCACCGGCTGCTGCATCTGCTGCTGCTGCGCGTATCCCCCGCCGTGCTGCTGTTGCTGCTCGCTGTGAGAGGGATACATTGCGTGATGTTGCTGAAGTTGTTGCGCGTTTTGATGATGAAACATGTGCTGCTGAGTTTGCTTTTCTTGTTGTTGTTGTTGTTGTTGTTGTTGTTGTTGCTGAGGAAGATTACTTCTCACCACCGCTTCGCGGTTATCCATCGTCTTCAAAACTGTCGAAGGAAGGTGATGATGATGATGATTACTTCTCCTTCTATCCTCCTCATCCTCTTCGTTCTCGTGAGGATGGTTGGCGATTAAATCATTCACCTCCATCTCTCTCTCTCTCTCTTTATATCTCTAATTCCTCCTCTCTCTCTCTCTCCCTTCTCCTTCCTTCTTCTCTCTGATGTTCTCTTCACGCGTGCGTGCGTGCGCGCGCGCGCTCTGACGAACAAACAGTCCGATACGCGAGGTGGCTTTTTTTTCTTCTTTTTTTTTTCATTCTCCCTGTCTCGGAGGAAGTTTAATAAGGGCCACAGAACTCGCGCGAATTTTGCGCTCCATCAACACGCCAAAAAACACATCTCTCCTCCAAACTCTTGTTGGGAAACGAAACGTTTTACGAGTAAACAAACTCTTTCTTATTTATGTTCTTGCCCAGACACACATACAACTAACACAAAAACGCGCACGAGTCACTCAACGCCGTCGCGATTAATTGAATATATATACACACACACACACGCGCAAAAACACACGCAAAAACACGCGCAAAAACACACGTTCATTCGCGCGTCAGAACAAACGCGCGTAAGTCGTGAGCCGCGCAACAACAAGAAGGTGGGGGTGTCCCAAGAAAAAAAAACGCGATTCCAAAAATCATCCTCAAAAGAAGAAAAATGAACAACCTTTTGAGACGAATATTTATAGCGTACTTTGCCACGCACATACCGGCGACAATTTTGATCGACTCTCAAGCGATTGTGCCGGGGAGATTCATCCCATCGTTCGCGAAACGATTGCTTGAATTTCATATCAAAACGAACGACGATTTCCTCATGCTCGAACAGCCGTTGTGGTTGAAAAGTTTCATCTTCTTCGAAGTGTTGGTGCAACTGCCGTTGTTTTGCATCTTGTTGCGAAAACTCTCGCGTAAAGAAGAGAAGAACATTCGATTGATTGGTTGCGCGTATTCGAGTCACGTGATGACGACCATGGTTCCAATCTTAACGGAAATCTATCACAGAGGCAGTTTCTCTTTGTTTATGATTTACTTTCCCTACTTTTTTGTGCCTTTGATGTTGTTGCATTCTCTGGCGACGAGCGAAGAAGGAAACGTGTTTAGGAAGAGACGAACGAGCGCGAGAGCAACAACAAAGAGGAAATGAGAGAAGTAGAGAGAGAGAGAGAGAGAGAGAGAGAGAGAAGAAGAAAACGGACGAGAACAACGCGCAGCGCGTTAGATTATGTTTAAACGCATATATAAATAGACATGTACGACTAGCCCACTCAACGAACGCATCGTAAGACAGACACGTCTTCTTCAAACGAAGGCACTCTGTATAAATTCAATCAAGACTCTGAAGACTCTGAGACACACGCGCGCACAAAAAAATTTTGAAAGCCTCACTCACTCTTGTTGCGTCGTCACTCTCTCTACCGCGCGGCACACACACACGCACACACACAAATCTCGAGAATAGAGCGCGAACCAGACATAACAAAAGCGAATTATAATAATAACAATAACATAATAACGACAACAACGATGACGTCCGAAGGAGGAGGAGGAGACGTCAACGACCCGTTCTATTTAGTGAGAGAAGAAATCTCCGATTCGGTTTCCAATTGCGAAAGTTCCTTCTCTCGACTTGAAGCGAGAGGAGGGTTACCGCTACAAAATTCCTCGAATCAAAAGAAAGAAATGTGCGCGAACATCTCCTCCGAAATTGACTCGTTGTTGTGGCAGTTGAACGAACTCGATCGCGCGACCGAGGCTGCGGAGAGAGACCCGAATCGATTTCGAGTTTCTCGAGAGGAGTTAGAGAGGAGAAAAGCGTGGACTTCGCAAACCAGAGACCGATTAAACGGTTTAAAAGGACGAGTGGATAACGCAATTGTGAGCACTAGCAATACTATTAGCAGCGAGCAAAACAGAGTGAAATCTGTTCTAGATCAAAACCGAAACACGATCGATGATTACATGCTCTCGGATGAACGCGCGATGCAAGACCAGCTGTTTGCGCACCAAGACGAGCAGTTGGAAGATTTATCGCACCACATACGAACAATCGGGAACGTCGGTAAAACTATAGGCGAAGAGTTAGAGCAGCAAGGGAGAATGTTAGAAGATTTAGAGGAAGAGACGGAAGGAGTGAGAGCGAGAATGCAAGCCGCGAATCAGATGATGATTCACGTGTTTAAGAAGGCAGGGGTTCGAGCGCAACTGTGTACAGTGTTCGCTTTAACGATCATCTTAGTCTTGCTCTTTATGGTTGCTTTTGGTTCCGTATGATGAAAACGCGTGCCTCCGTGTGTAAAAAATCATTTTATTTATGTATTTCTATCATCAATTAAAAATATAGCGCATACTTCTACAAACTATTTCTATGTGTGATTTAATCTTCGCAGATGTTCCATTTTCGTTCTCTATCGCACCACAATTTTACCGACGACTGCTTGACGTTCTCGTTGTAATCCAACAATATGTTCTCCGCTGCATCGAAAGAGATCGATCTGACTTCAAAATCGTGGTGTTCGCGTAAGTTTGCGTATACGGCATCTAAAAGTAATTCTCTTCCTTTACCTCTATTTTCTACTTCACCTTCTTCTCCTTTTGCGTATTTACTCTTTAACGTCGCCACGAAGTCGTCGTGCGATCTGTTCGCCCTATATTCCGGTTGTTTCTTTGGGGATTTCAATAAATCCATGAGAGCTTTATCGTAATCGTATAAGAATGACGTGTGGTGTATAAATCTACTTTTACTGATGGATTGCGCGTTCCCACCGAACTTTTTCTCGCCAAACACGTAATCGTTCTCTCGCAAACTGAACGAGGCATTTTTCTCGCGAAGAGCCGAAGAGGAGGAGTCCGAGGAGGACGAAAACATCCTTTCCATCACTTTCCCGTAAAACGCTCCCGTCCATTCCATGATCTTCCTAGGAAACAACTCTAAACCGTCTATGGTGCCTTCGTTGAATATAAAACTCACAAACTGCGTGTTATGATCCACGACTACGGTGCCGCCTCCGGTGAACCGTTTCACCAGAGGCACCGATAACTGTTTCGCTTCGCATTCGTGCACTAACTCTTCCGGTTTCCCAGATATCCCCAACACGATCGTTTCCTCTTTTGCGCCGTCGTTCATAATCACCCAATTTTCTTTCGAATGACGAAATAACGCCTCTTCCACTCGCAAGAGTTTCTTCACGCATTGCAGTCGCGTTCGAACAAAGTTGATTTTTCGAATCACCGACAGCGCCGATGTTGTTGTTGATGTTGTTGCCATTTTTGTCTCTCTCTCTCTCTCTCTCTTTCTCTGATGACGAAAGCAGGAGTAAATTACTAACACGCGTAAAGCACCAGCGAAAAACTATTTTTTAACAATGACATGACGACGATGAGCGATAAAAACGATGTTGATGTTGATGTTGATAAAGTACATAAAGTACTTGTGTGTTTGTGTGTTCACATAAAGTTGAGGAAGAGTGTGTTTTTTCTTTCCTAAAAAAACTGCATTTCCAATTCGTTGAACTCGCACGGCTGCGCGCGAGCTGTTGGTGCACGGAAATAAAACAATTCAAAACACTTACACACACACACACAGAGAGAGAGAGAGAGAGAGAGAAAGAAACGTTTTTCCCGTCTGTTTTGAAAGAAAATGAGCGGTGTTATCGGGGAAGGCAGTAAGAAGAAGCCGAGGAGCATATCTGCAGACAACAACACTGACAACTCAAACGAATTGTTAGAACAAGCGACTGAATTTTTGTGGGATTCGCCGGGGAAGAAGAAGAAAGAGAGCGGAGAAGGAGAGAGGGAGAAAACGCGAGGCGCTGGTAAAGACGACGATGGTTTGTCGTCGTCGTCGTCGGAGTGGACGACGGTGGTATCGAGAGGGAATAACACGAATAAGTCGCCCGCGGCGAAGAGACATTTGTATTTGGACACGAAGCAAATTATGAACAACAACAACAACAACAAGTCGTTAGGGAAAGACCAAGGGCAACAAACCTCTCCGACGAACGCGCTATCGCCGATGACGAAAGTCATACAGGAGGCGGAAAAATTCATCTCCAGAGAAGAAAAAGATACGAGTAAAACGAATAATAAAGGAAAACCATCGCAGAGAAACTTGAATTTTGATGCCGCCATCAATGACATAGAGGAAGCGAAGAGTAAGAAAAAGAGCAACAACATCACGTCGCCACCACCGAAAGTAAAAATGCACCAAAAAAAGATTGAAATGCGAGACCAGGACGATGATTACTTTTCGGAAAGTGGTGGAACGCCATCGCCGAGTGCTGGGCGGAAGAACGGATACTTTACCAACAAGGCTGATTCGACGCAGACGAAGGAAACAAACGGTAGGAAAGAGAAAGAGAACAATCGCAGCAACAACGAAAACAACAAAACGGTGACTTTCAACACTGCGGCGAGGACAATTGCGCCTTCGCATGTTTCATCTTCACCTCCCACGTCAGAACCGGCGTTTGCTACGAGATCGAGCAACCAAGGACGAAGCGCGGTGTCTTTTCAAAATTTATCGAGACAATCTTCGGTAGACCAGATGGAAGCGATGTTCTCACCGAGCGATGCTTTAGATGCGTTTGGTATGCCGTCTCCGTCCGGGTCCATGTCGAATTTTCTCTCCGAAAGTGGAGATGAAGGGGACGACTTATCTCAAAGAGGTAAAAACTTAGGGAAACACGTGAAGATTATCCGTCAAGAAAGTGTTTCGCAGATCGATTCGATTTTAGAAGGAGAAGAATACGATCCTGCTCGACACGACGAAGAGGAAGATAGCAACACGGACGAGGATGGTAAAAGTGCGACGTGTTTTGACTCGGATACGCAAAGACGAGAATCTGCGACGTCGTCGCGGAATCAACAAATAAAAGGAGGAGGATTCGGATCCCCGTTCAAGACGCGCAATAAAGCCTTTGCGAGCGGAAGCGATGTGGACGACTCCGATTATGACAGGACAAATGTGACTCACAACAAGGCAAAAAGGAACACCGACAAGGACTTGGACGAGCTCTACACGATGAAAGATAAGGTTACGGAACATTTCTTCGCGTACAAAAACAAACCAGATTTTACACTCGAACAAGCGCAGGAGATGTTGAAGAAAGCAGAGGAGTTACTCGCCGGAGATGCGAAATCGGCGTTAGAAATCGACCAGAGATTAATGTTGCTTGAGCAAGAGTTGCGTGAAATGCGTCAAGACGCGACGATATTCTTTTATGGCGTGGGAGGGATTTTCTTGGCGTGGACCGGAATGAAAGTTATTGGTTACGTGGCGTCCTTCTTCGGTTGATTCTTTTAGTATATACCCTTTTTGATGTAAAACAGATAGTTCAGAACACATACGCACTACGCTCGCGTTCCCGTTCCATCTTTATGCAACCAATCGAGAATTTTCGTCAAGTCGCCGTCGCCAAGGGAAGGAACCAGTTTTTTTAGCTCTCTTTTCTCCGTTTCTCTCAATTTCTGACCTCTTTCTGGATTGGCCTCGTCCGCGGAGCGTTTCGCTTTTCTCGCGAGCTTGCGCAACAATTCGTAATCTTCGTGCGCAAAGTATCTCGTCTCTTCCGCTAAATCTTTTCTGCGCATATCTCGCGCGATAGTTTCGCCCGTGCGTCCGTAAGTCGTCGCCGGCGAATATTTTTGTATCTTTTGCGTTGTTCTGGGTGCTGTTGTTGTTGCTTTCGTCGTCGATCTTCTCAGAAGGAACGAGAATACGGACGACAACGACGACGACGAACTTCTTGAGACGATCATTATCTCGTTTGTTAATGACGATAAATGGCGTGTAATGTTCGGTGCAAACAGCTCAGCGCGGTTCGGTTTATATTTATGGGGGTTCAAAAATACTGGACAAAAAAAGCAGTGATGATTTTACTGTTATTAAAATTCTTACTTCAACCCGAGCGGCTTGACATCCTCAATCGGTCCAGACCGAATGAAATCGGCCCAATACTCCGGCAACAACAGCGCCATGACGTGTGGTTCTGTTTTCCGCTCCAACGCGACTTCCAACGTCAAGCACTCTTCTAATAACTTTTCTAAACCTTTTCTCGCTTTGTTAAACATAGGCGACAAGGACTGCGCCGCGCGTTCGGACTCGGCCGGAGATAACCAAACGTGTCTTTTCAGCTGAGGAACTCCACCCGCGGTAGCGCCGGCTAAGTCATTCAATTGAGATGTTAAGATTTCCTTCAACCCTTGCGCTTCCTTTAAGAGCTGCGCGGATTCTTCCTGGTCGTTTTCATCCGATCGACACGCTCGACCGAACAAAGCGGCGAGAAGGTATTGCACTTGCTTCACCCCTCTCTCTTTCGCTAAGCGTTCTAAAATCCAGTCTTGTACCATGGCAGACTCACCCGGGCGTTGCCACAAAACATGCGCTAAGAGCAACGTGTCGAAATCGGAAACCACGGAACGACCATCCGTATACGCCGCCACACGCAATAAAGTCACCGCTTTCAACAAACGACGATCGGAGACGTAAATGGGCGGTTCGCACTTGTCCTGTAAATGAGCGCGCAAATCAGTCATCAAGTTAATGACAGAATCTGGAACGGTAGTTGTCTCGCACGCTTTTTCTTTGACGCCCTGGAAATCGCTCGCTTTCAATGAAAACTTTTGCTCGTCGTTGATATCCGCTCTCGCTTTCGTTTCAGACGCCTCGGAGAGTTTCAACAAATCTCTCAGCGCCGTCGAGGATACTTGCTCTACCGAAGATCTCAATAAAAATCGATCGTACAACGCATCCAACTCTTCGCTTTCTGGTAACTCGTTCGACGCACCGACTAAGCACAGCAAAGGAACTTCAATGCGCTCGTTGCCGTTATCGAACAAGCGCTCGTTCAAAATAGTCAGCAAAGAGTTCAAAATCGCTGAGTTCGCTTTGAAAATCTCATCCACGAATGCGACTCGTGCTGTCGGTAAATATCCGTCAATTTTTCTCACGTACATATCTTTTTCCAATCCAACCATACTCAGCGGTCCGAACAACTCTTCTGGGACGGAAAATCTCGTCAACAATCTCTCAAAATATTGTCCTTGCGTAAACGCCGAGAGCCTTCGACCAATCTCAGATTTTGCGGTCCCGGGCGGGCCTAATAGCAATAAATGTTCTGAGCAGAACGCCGCTAGCAAGAGCAATCTCACTTGCGAATCTCTCTCGACTAAGCCTTCTTCCAACATTTTCGTCGCCTCTCTGATTTTCTCTGATAATTCGCCTTGCAACTGCATCTGCGCTGCGTTTTCGTCCCCTTGAGAAGTCACTTTATCTGCACCTTCTAATATCGGTTTTAACATCTCAACCACTCTGGTTTTCACTGCGGTTTCCTCTTTGCCAATCAACGCGTCTTGTTCTCTCTGTTTCACTTTCCAATCCGGCTCTGCAGATGATGACATTGCTCGCGTTTTGTAATGATGACGACGATGTCGACGATGAGCGGTTGATGACGAAGACGAAGACGAAGATCGATTGCATCTTCTCAGAGAAGAAGATGAAGACGCTGACGATGACGTAAATAAAGAGGAGGAGAGAAGTAAAGAAGTGGACTGCGACATGATGATGCTGATACTGCGCGAGCTGAGTTTCTTTTTTCGCTTCGCTTTCTTTTCCTTGGATTTCTATGTGAAATATATCTTCCTCTTTCGTCGTGTGGTCGCGCGTGACCTTCAGAGAGAGAGAGAGAGAGGGAGAGTTTTGGAGAGAGGAGGTTTCCTTCCTGTTATCCGTGTCTTGTGGTGCCGGTTTTCTGCGCGACACGTGACGATTTCGAATTTTTCGAATTTTCGATCTCTCTCCTTTTTGCGCATCAACACTCGTCAAAAAAAAAACGAAAAGGAAGAGAAAAAATCACACTGAAGAAGAAGAAGAAGAAGAAGAAGAAAGAGCGCTTTCGAGACGCGCGCGTGGTGTCAAAGTCAAAGCGGCTTTTCGTGAATCTGTTTTCACGTTTTCTTTTGTGTGTGTGTGTTTATATATATATATATAGGGGTTGGGCGAGACAGAAAATAGAAAGTGATGATGATGCTTCAACGACAGCAACAACAACAACTACTACTATTACAGAGTGTCCAACATTACCACCAGCGAGTAAAAATCGCACTCTCGCAAACGAATAAACGTCGCAGCGCGACGAGAAGAAGAGGAGCGAACGGTTCACGAAACGCATCTGAGGTTGTCCATGTTTCCTCTTCTGCCTCGTCTTCTTCTGGAGATGATTCTATCAAAGATATCGATGTGGTCACGCTCGGAAATATGTGCGTGGACGTGTTCCATTCCGTTGAGTCTCTTCCCGAAGACAAGAACGAGTTGAAGACGACGGAAACTTTGAACGATTTATTGGCAAGAACGGAAAAAATGAAAGCTATGGAATGCGAGGAGTTGGAGGTTGGTGGCAACACGAACTTCTTGATCGCAGCGAGTCGGCTCGGGTTGAAAGCAGTCTCGTTAGGACAGATTGGAAACGATTTTTACGGAACGTTTATGAAGGAAGTGTTGCGCGAAGAACGCGTCGGGTTTCAAAGTTACGAGGAAAAGCAGAATTTATCTTCATCGGCGTCATCTACTAATAGTACTTCGGAAAGTCGAACGTTGGTGTGTTTCGTGTTAGTGGATGGATCTGGTTCGCACGCGTTTTGTTCCTCGTACGATCTCGGCCCGTGGCCGTTGCTCGCGGAAAAATACAAGCTCGGCGCAGACGTGAAAGCGGCGTTGAGGAAATCGAAGGCTATGTTTGTGAACGGATTTGCGTTCGATGAGCTCGCACCGAACGACGTCGTCGAAGCGGCGGATATTATTCACAAACACGGCGGCGCAGTATTTTTCGATCCCGGTCCACGCGCGTTTACCTTTCACGAAACAGAGTTGCGCAAGAAAGCTTTAATTTCACTCATAAAGCGAACAGATGTTGTTTTAGCGACCGCGGAAGAGTTAGCGGCTTTAGTCGAACACCCGAACCCAAACGAGGAGCTGTTGCAGAATCCTCGAACGTTGGCTTATAGCTTGTTCAACCACCCGCAATTTGAAGGCTCGGGCAACTTAGAATGGATCATCGTAAAGCTCGGCCCGGATGGCGCGGTTTTATTCTCCAAGAACGATATGGATATCGATAGCATTAAAGTAGGGTCACCCAAGATTGAGGTTGGCGACACGGTAGGGTGCGGTGATTCCGCGGCGAGCGCCATCGTCATGGGATTTCTCGAATACAAAAAATTGACGGCGACGAAGAACCGTATCGGTAACGATGATAGTAGCAAAGGTAGCGGCGATGTTACCGGTAACAACAGTAGCAATAGTAATAGCACGACGGCGACGAAGGAAGTGAAACAACTTTCGGCGAAAGCAACTTTGGCTTTAGCCACTGCAGTAGGCGCGGCTACCGCGTCGAGAACCGGCGCGGGACGGAACGTCGCTACGAAACAGTTGACTCAAAATTTGTTGATAGCGCAAGGTGGAGACGAACGTAAGGGCGCGTGTGAATACAGCGAGGCACTAAGAGTGTTAGAGAGATACGTTGATTGATTGCGTCAGTGAATTGTGCTTTTTGCGTTTGTTGTAAAATACTTTTTCTCTCTGTTTTCTTCGCGAGTCTCACAGCAGCAAAAAAGAAAATTTTTGCGGGGGAGTCCGCGGCACTTCTTCATAAAATTTTTAACGGGAAATGCCGCGACTCATCGATGACGACCACGACTCTACGCCGCTCTTAGCGACGAGTCTTAAAAAGGAGTCCGCGTTGCCGTGGTTGTCATCTTCAAAAAGAACTATTTTGTTCATCGCGCTGCTGTTGACGTGTTTTTCTGCGGTGTTTGGAATACATTCGCGAGTTTTGGCCGCCGGTGGTGAGATAAATGGAAGCGGACAAAAATCCCACTTGCCGCTGGCGTCCTTGGGAGCAAACGGAGGAGGTATCACCGATGCTGAAGATGAACGCAATAATATGAATAATATGAATAATAATATGAATCACGATAATATTGTGAGAAGCGAGAAAGACCAAGCGCTGCTACGCAACGAGTTTAACAACGAGGAAAATATGAACGTAAATAATAATAGTAATAATAATAAAAAGGAGTTGGATAAGAAACGTTCTTCCGAGGACAACAACAACAACAACAACAACAACGAGAAAAACAAAGAGATATCAACGGTAAAGACTCCAATACTACCTGACGAGCTGCCGCAAGGACGAAAGCGCTTGTTTTCTTTGTTTACGATTTACCGAAAAAATGTGGCGCCGCAGCTCGGAGATTTCGCGAGTTTCGCGAAAGATTTGTTCAACAACAAACCAGCGGCAAAATCAAACGAGGATGACGACGACCATGAGTCAGATTACGACGAAGACATCAGCGACCCTCCCGCAATTGGAGGCTGGTAAACGAATCCGTGCGCGCGCATATTTTAGATGCTGTAATATATATTTTAGTAGTTATTGCATTTGTATGATATATGTTTCTATGTGACATTACTTTACTTTAATCCTAGGCTACCCAAACCTAAATCTAAGGCGTCGAGCGGATCAGCTTTCTTGTTATTGTTATTGTTTAGACTATTGTTATTGCTAGGAAAGTTTATTTTCGACGGCGTCGTCGCGACTGCGGCGAAATCGGAAAATGGATCCTTCGGCATTACGGCCGGCTGCGCTATTGGTGGTGTCGGCGTCGACTCCATTCCAAAGAATAAATCGTCGATCACAACAGCTGGTGCTGGAGCAACTTGCGCGCGAGGTTGATGTTGCGTAAGTTGTTGCGGCTTCGATACGTTTGCCTCGAAACCAAACAAATCTTCGGCACTTTGGTATGGGGTCCCCGTAGACGAGGAATGATTGGTGCTCGTTACTTCCCCGCCTACACCTACACCTAAGAGATCGTCGAGAGAGATTGTCGAGGAGGCCGTCGTGGACTTACGAGTGTTACTCGCCGGTTGATTTTCAAAGAACAGGTTCGTACTGTTGGCGCTCACGAAGGCGTTGCCTCCTTTCGGAGGTGGCTTCAACGTTGCACTAAAACCAGCCGGATTTGGCGAGCGTGGAATAGGAGCGTCCCGGATAACAACTTTAGGAACGAACGATGGTGGTCCTTTGCTTCTCTGCTGGTTGCCTCCTCCACTTGTCAATCCATCGTCGTCGCCGTTATCGTCGTCGTCGTCGTCGTCGTTGTTGTCCTGGAAAGCGTCGAGTACATTGCTCATAGCGCTCGTTCCAGATTGAGCAGCTTTGTTTGTTGACGATGCAGGTGTTGTTGCTGATTGTGTTGTTGTTGCTGACATTGTCGACGACGTCGTCACCCGAGCGACGCTATCGTTATTATCATAAGTTGCTCTATTACTAGTATAAGTATCATTCGCATTCCGTGCAGCTCGACTCGCAGCCTTCAAATCTTCGTTGCTCATCCCGCTATACTTCCCTCGGTTTACCCTCGCCTTCTCTCTGACTTCTTTCACTCGTTCGGGATCCTCTAGGAGAGCGATTATGGTCGTCACTTTCTGTCTGATGTTGATCCCTTCGTCTCTTCCTTTCTCTGGATCTCGATGTTCGAAAGTCTTCAATGGTTGCAAGTCTCTCCCTATTCTTCTCGTAATCTCTCTCACGATTGTTTCGCTTCCGTTGGCGATTAAAAAGTCAATCACGGTCAGCGCTTTGTAACACAACCTCCACTCTAAATCTTTCTTTTTCAATCTGTTCTCGAACAACACTCGCAGGATTATTCTCGTCTCCGACTCTCCCTCGTTCATTCCGCCACTATTTTTTCTCCTCGCTTCTTCCTCGTCGACGGTTCTTTGCGCTATCGATTTCAACATTTCTCCGTGTGGCCCCCACTTCTCTTTGTCCGTCGCCTCTAACACCAACTGTTCGCACTCCGACAGACCTTTCAAGGCGTACACGCCTTTCCGGACTTTTTGCTGCAAAGCGTGCGGGAGGAAATCCATCTCTTCGCTCTCTTCTTCTTCTTCCTCTTCTTCTTCTTCTACGCGAAAAAGTGCAGAGTGTTTTCTCTGGCGTCGCAAAAGACATCAGAGAAAATAAATGTTTACTCGTACGCATCAGAAAAAAAAATCACACACGGCATCAGCGCAAAACAAAGAGACGTCACTTTATAGCATTGCTTCAACAGCACCGAGCAGCAGCAGCAGTAAAAGCAGTAAAAGCAAAGTGAAGAGCAAGTTTCGCGAGTGAACGGTCGTCGTCGTCGTCGTCGTCGTCTGCGCGTCTCTGTGTACTCTCTTTGTCTTTGCTTGTTCCGGACTGAAGTAAATATACGAAGATGATGTCGACGATGAAAAACAACAAGTACTATTCGTCGTCGAATTCGTATCAAGCGCGACGACAGCAGCTGTCCAAGTGCATTCGCGCGGCGGGATTGATTTTGCTTGGTATGATTGTTTTGAGCGTGCAAGAGAGTTGGTATTATTCCTCATCAAACACGAATACTAGTTTTGGCTCGTCTGATGTACCGCTGAGAAGGAGTGCGAGCGAGGAGTGGACGAACGCGAAAGCGTACCACGGAGGAGGAGGAGGAGGAGGAGAAGAAGACCACCACTCTTCGTTTCGATATCAATTCATGCATAATCATCATCAAAATCACCTTCACTCGCACAGCAGCGATAGCGAAGATCCGTTAGATTTACGGAAACGATTAAAGCGAGCTCTCACGGCGCGTCCACCGGCGTTTGAAAGAGCGTTGATGGAATACGTCGAGAAACACAAGAGTGCGACGACAGGGTCGAAGAAAGACAGCGAGAACCATAAATACATCGTATACGTATCTGGAGGGAACGATGGTTACGGGAATAGGCTTCCAGGCGTGGCGATGGCATTTTTGTGGGCGTTATTGACGGATAGAGTGTTGTTGGTGCATTGGAGAGATACGTTTCCGAACCCGGCGAGTTGGGGGAAGTTGTTTCAACCGGGCGTGGAGATGGATGTTGACAAATTGAGAGACAGTTTGAGCGATAAAATTTTGCAGTACGTTCCAATAGGTTCGTCCGCGTCGTGCGGGAATAGTAACAAGAAAGGGAGTAGCAGTAGTAGTGGATGTGCGATGATCGTTCGAGACGATTACGCGAAAATCGCAACAAAGGATTTAAATCAACAGTACCCGGAGAAAGTATTGTTGTTCAAATCGGATGATTACGCCATGCCTCTGTTGGTGAATAACGAACACTACAAAGAACAAGTGAAGGCGTTATTCAACAACAAACACGCGAACGTGTTCGGGCACATCGCGAGATGGTTACTAACTCCTTCGCCCAAGATTCAAAAAACTGTGGATCGGACATTTGAGAGTTTAGGAAAATACAATTTTGGGATGCACTTACGCATGCAGAAACCGATGCCGGCGGGTGGTGATAAAGGCGTCAAAGTGCCCGAGCCAGAGGTTTTTTTCAGGTTTGCGCGAATGCGCGCCGAAGCGTTGGGATTTCCAGCTTCTGATACCGTATTTTATTTAGCTTCCGACGACGCTCGTGCCCGCGATCGAGCCACGGAGTATTTTAACAAAAGAGGATTGACCGTGCGCTTTATGGAAGGTATTAAATTTGGAAACGATGGCGACCGAACATCGGTGGAATCGTTACAAAATGCCATCGCAGAGATGCGCGTTTTAAGCATGTGCGATGAGATTGTCGGTTCATACGGGTCCTCGTTCTCTGCCGTGGCGGCGAGCTGGGGTGCGATAACGAAGTACGATATCCGAGCGGACGGGTCGTATTGGAACACAGGTTGGAACGAACCGTGTTGGCGATTCGCGAGCAGAGGACATAACGCGGCGATTAGCGATGCTGCGTCTCTTCCTTACCACGAAGGATGTCATGAAGGTATGTCTACGTTTAAAGATTGGCAAAAATCAAATTGGAATAAGGGTAAAGGACTTTAGAAGACGAAGCGTTTGTGAATAAACAAAACAAATTTTAGGAGCAAAACTGACGCATCACGCTCGACTAATACTTCGCATTAAAAGATCTTTACTATTTTTTTCTTCTATTCTCTGTGGTCCCAAAGTTTATCGTAAAACTTCTCATAGCCAAAGTCCTCGCTACGCATTCTATCGCAATCCCTGTTCTCATTCACACCTTTTGGTTTCGTAAACCCAATTTCGCATATTCGTCCAGTCGAACCGCCATGTTTGCAAAAATGACTTTCCGCTTCTAATCCCGTCTGCATTTTAGAATCAAAAGCTTTCGCTTTGTTTTCATCTTTGAACGTACAAAACGATTTACTTGCAGTTTCAAGAACTAGAACTCTCTTATCGGTTTTTTCACCGAACTGTTCTCGAATCTCTTCGTCTGTTGGGAACTGTCTAGACAAGGAAACCGTTTCGATGCTCTGCTTAATTTTGTCGCTCGTTTGAGCGTTTGACAAGAATGAATACTCGCGGAAATGTAAACCGGCGCGTTCCAAATTCGGTAAGTTCGTCACGTGATCCATTGGACACTTATTATACGGAGGATGAATGTCCGCACCTGGAATGTAACACTGTGGAAGAACGTTACCCCAGTACCGATCGCACAAGCATGAGAATTCGGGAAGGATGGGAATGCGGTTCAAAATTTCCGCATATGCGAACAAGTTCCTCAATACCAATCGATACCACGAGGCAAGTTTCAAATGGTTCTCGATGCCTAGAGATAATAACTCTTTCGGTGGTTTCTCTGAAGTCATTATGAAGTTACCACCGTCGTGATACTCTTTCGCATCGATCAACCATAACTGATGTTCGCGCAAGCGTTGTCGTTTGCCTCTCGCTTGCGAAAATTGATACGTCGTGTGCACCACAAAAGGCTCGACGTTTAAGTGCAAGTGCATTTGCTGAATGAAAAAGACATGACCTGAAGTAAATAGAGTGAGTGGTAATGCGCCCAACTTCAAATCTTTCGAAGCTAACGCGACGTGCAATTTGTGTCGCTCTGCACCTTCCCTTCTATTCTCGATGTCTATTTCGTCCAACCGTTGCGGCGGTCTCAAACCGGAGCCTTGGCGTAATAATCTGTTGAATATATCCTGATCATGCTCAAACTTATGCGTGGTTGTTTCTAATGCCACTTGCCAATCTTTTAAAAACTCTTTCGTCTTCTCAGTTGGATTTAAGAACAAAATCCCGGTGTTGAATTGATCGTTCCAACATCCCCTAACTTTCTCCTCGTTCTTATAAGACAAACAATCTGTGCTAACTGCTATGTCCACGTATTTCGCCATTTCATTCGTTGCAAACCACTCTCGCGGGTCTTTCATCCACGCCGTATCGCAATCCGAAACTAAAACTCTAAATCCTTTCTGCATCAATCGCAGCAAAAAAGATGCCTTCAAAGCGCCTATTTGTTGAAACGCTTTTCCAACCATGGTCACTTTTGCGTTTTGATCGTGCAATGGCTGTCCGCCTGTCGCCACGACGCCATGCGTGTACCTCAACTCTTCGTCGCCCAGATACGGAATGTTGTTTTCTTTGCATACTCTTTCTGTCTCGGCATCGAACGCGGCGACTATGACGTTCCTAATGTTCAACTTTTGCGTGTGCGCATACCAGTTCAACATAAATTCGTGAAACCCGGCAGAGGCGAACGCGGCGAATACTATGTTGTTTTTGTCTAACGAGTCCACGTGTTCTACTACGCCTTGACGTTCGTTGTGTTCTTTTTCATCACGATTATTACGAACGCGCTTCTCATCGTCCTGGCTTTCGCGTCGAAATGGTTCTCCTTCCCTTCCTCGCATTCGTTCTTCCATTCTTTGCTTCCTCAACTGTTCCTCCTCTTCGTAGGACAACTCTTTTTTCTTCTCTCTTATTCTCGCGTTTACGCTCGCTGTTTTTGAACGTCTGTCGTCGTAAACATCTGCGTTGATGCGTGACTGATCTCTTCTTACCGCGTGGTTTTCTCCTGCTCTTTTCATTTTTCTTTGTCCCCCGGAGGAGAAGGAGGAGAAGAGTTGATTATGATTTTGGTGATGATTCGTCTTTTGCAATTTCGTTTCGAGGAGGCCCGCGCACACGAGGAACAACGCGAAGTAAAAGACTAACTTCCGTCGTCGCGAGTAGGAGGAGGAGAAGGAGGAGAAAGAAGAACGCAATGATGCTTTTGAGTAGTGTGGGTTATTCAGCATCATCATCGTCATCACAATAATAATAACAGCGACAACGGTTTGTGAGTCGACGTGCTTTGTGTCGAGTGCCGTTCTGTTGCACGAGATTTTTTGAAAAGAAAGCTCCAAGCGCCAAAAAAAAAGAAGAAGGAATCCCTACCATAATACATATACGAAGGAAAGATAGATAGAAAGAAAAGAGCATCTCAGGTGAGTCACGCGGCGAAAGTTTTATGAACGACTACGACGGAGACGACTCGTGTTGTTCTTTCTTTTTTAATCTGTGTGTTTCGCGCGTGCCTCGCGTCTTTGACTTTCCCTCTCTCCAAGCTTATAATCCTAAGAACACAAATGCCTTTTTTACACATTTGATTGCTTCTCTTGAAAGACTTGGTACATCAAACCTTCCATCTCTCTGTCTCAACGCGGTAATTTCTCGATGTGGCGTCGAGGAGCTCTCGATACTTTTATGTAGTTATTGGGTTGCGTTTTGGATGAGTTGAACATTTATTCGTTACTTTGTTACTTTGAAAGTTTTGCGTATCGACGACGACGACGACGACGACGAGGGGTTTGCTGAGGTAGTTGAGACACAAAACACTTCCAGCAGACGGTCCTACTTTTTATTCGTCTCTTTCATTGTAACCTGTATTTTGTACTGACGAGGTGTTTTTGCACGCGTGCGGGTATAGAGAAGAGCACAGAAATAAGCGAGTTTCTTTCTTTCTTTCTTTCTGACAATGTCGGTTTCATCCGTATTTGTCGCGCCCCCAGTCTTAGAGACATCCGCGAGAGTTGAAGATGAAGAAGAATACGGGGAAGAAGAAGAATCGGATTTTGAGCAAGACGAAAAGATTGATCCGTCGTTACGTTCGCAGTGTTTGCCGTTGGACACGGCACTCCCAGACTTTGAAACGGAGGAACCGGTTGACGGATTTGAGTATTTGAGAAGGGTACGATACGAGGCAGCGACTATCCCAAATGTCGTCGTCTCTGACGTGAATCCTCGAGATTACGATAATAAAAGAACACCAAAGATTTTAGAGAAGCATGGATTTGTATCAACAAGTGATAAAGGGTTGGGTAGGGAGAAAACCATGCGCATACTCGAGCACGCGAGAACGAACGCGGAGTGGACGAAACAGTTTTTAGCTTCGTTTTCAAATTTACGCGTCACGATGCGACGCGCTTTAGACGCCGAGGATGAGAAGATAAAGCAAGGCTCGCGTAGAAACATTAATAGAAAGTACATAGCACCTGAGAAACTGGAGGCGGTACCATTGATGACCGATGTCGTGGCGTTGGACGATGTGACTGTTAGCGCGTTGTTTCGGAAATATTGTTACTCATTTGCCGAGAAGAAAGATGGGAGTGAAAAAGAAAAATTGAAACACGCGTGGTTTTTCGCGCTCTCCGTTCGCGTGAGCATGCCACTCGACGGTGAAACGCAAGCAGCAGTGAGACGAGTCTCGAGGGTGTTTGCCAAAAAACTCTCGTCGTCGTTTGATGAATCTGAAGAAAAGGAAGACGAAGAAGAGCAAAATGCCGGTCGCAACGCAGCGTTGAACATCGGATTAACCATCGCATGGAAATACTTCAATCAGCCACCATTCGACGATAAAGAAGAAGAGGATAGCAATGATGAAATAGATTCTATAGATAGAGAATTAGAGCGCGTATTGTAATAACCATATTAATAGAATAGTTTAGTCAATTCATTTATTGGTTTCTCTCTCTCGCGCGCTTCAGGTTGTGCCTTCTTCTCAGCATCCGGGCGGCCAAGTCAACTGCTGTCCTCCAATCACGTGCAAATGTAAGTGATATACCGACTGGCATCCATCTACGCCGTCGTTAATAACCACTCGGAAACCTTTATCCAACTTTTCCTGTTTCGCTACCATTTGGGCAACGTACATGCAATGCCCTAACAACATCTTGTGATCCTCGTTCGCTTTGCTCAACTGCGAAAGACCAGCCTTGATTTTCGGAATCACCAAAAAATGCGTCTTGGCGACGGGATTGACGTCTTTAAACGCCATTGCGAGGTTGTCTTCGTATAAAACCGTCGCTGGTATTTCTTTGCTAACGATTTTATCGAAAATGGTCGGCTCCGTGGAGTCTTGCATCCCTTTCAAAAACGCTTCTTGCGCGTTTAACTGCTCGTCGTTTTTAGAAGCCATCGTTCTTTTAATAATTGTTGTATTCGTGCGTCCTCCTCGTGTTAATAACGATGAAGGATGGGATGTGCGCAATGATGATGATGATGATGATAAAGAAGAATGCGGTATTCTTTTTAAAGTTCGCGTCGATGTTTTCAAAGGATAAGAAGAGAGTAATAAAACGCGCGAAACGATGATGTTCGTTGCCATATAAAAGTTTCTACTCGTATTTTGGCAATTTTTTACGTCACGCGCGTGTTTTTGAACAAAAATCAAAAAACAAAGTCAGTCGTCGTCGAAAGAACTCTCGTACAACAACTCCGCACTTTCTCTCTCCCTCCTCTCGCATAAAATTGTACGCGTATACATACACGCGCGCGTATATATACCACCGTCACCACCACTACTACTACGGCAAGAGCATTCTATCGATCCGGGGATTGAGAGAGAGAGGGGAGAGAGAGAGAGAGAGAGAGAGAGAGAGAGAGAGAGAGAGAGAGAGAGAGAGGAAGGTAAGCGAAGAAATTAGGTAAATTTAAAACGTGTGCGGGCAGAGAAGAAGCGAAGAAGAAGAAGGAACCAGAGACTATTACGAAAGACTCGGAGAGAAAAGAAAACTGTCTCGCGATGGAGGATAATTACGACGAGGAGGAGGAAGAAGAAGAAAAGGGTGTCCCCAACGCTGCGAATAATGCTACCACCAACGTCGCGAACCAGCAACCCACCGTCCCTATGACGAAAATCGTACAACCGGCGACGATCGGCCGAGTTGCTTCGACCGATAAAGGAAGCGGAGGAGATGTTCTCGTCCATCACAACCCGTCGATGCAACCGGGAAAGATTTTAAGATTCACCGAACTGATGCACCCTCAGAAATCTTTGGAGGAAGAGAGAGAAATCGCGAGAGAGAAAAGGAGACAGAGGAAGAAAGAACGAGAAGAGGAGGAAGACGAGGAGGAAGCAGTCAGGAGGTTGGAAGGGGAAAACGATGACGACGCGGGAGAAGAAACGGATGACTCTGAAGAGGAAGAGCAAGAAGGAGATGGCAGTAAAGATGGCGCTTCTGACAACGAGGATTTGAATGGATTTCATTACAGAGGCGAGAAGCTTCTTCCCAAAGTTAACCAAGTGTTGCTCGATCAGGACTTGAACGACGATATCGATCGGAAATGGAGACCAGGCGGGCGAGTGGATCGTGACGACGTGACGTTAGCCGCAAGAGTAGCTGGTATGTACGCGAGCGAGCAAGAAGCGATGCGAGAGGCGATGGCGGATGCGTTAGACATCGATGAGATAAAGAAGATAAAGATCACAGAGCTGGAGAAGGAGAAGTATTTGGTGGGGGTTGAACAGAAAGATTGGGAAGATGATGTCATGTGGGACGATGAAGTAGGAGAAGCAAATGGGGAGCAAAAGAGACGAGCTACGAGTAGCGAGGTTGAGGCTAGTACGGCAGAACGAGAACAAAGCGACGGAGTAGCAGTGGTAGGAATAGCAGAAAAAGAAAGAGACGTGAACAATGACGAGGACGGAGAAGACATGGAGAATGACAGGAAAAACCGAAAGTCGGTCGTTTCTGTGCCAAAATTGGATAGCGCGACAATACACGCAATGAAAAGCTCGCGCGTCAAGATGTGGGGTGAGTATACGGAGCAGCCCGATGATGAAGATTCAAAATCGACGGCGTCTTTGGAATACTTTGAAGTGCCCGATGAGAATTCCTTTCAAACTTTACGCCTATGGACAGAAATTGATGAAACTAAAAACAAGGTGAACGAAAAAATAAAATCGAACAAATATTCAAATCCGAACGCGGCAATGCAAGATCCGAATTCGCTCGCGTCTGGTGGTTCAAAAGAAGATATCAAAGTTCTTGGGCAAGCAGAAGCGCGCGCACAAAGCGGTGGCTCTCATCGATTAGCAGGTTTAGATAAACTGGTCGTTCGTATTGTCGGTCAAAGCGATTTACCACCGGAGGCAGCACTATTCACGGCCGAAGAAGATGCAAAAGCAGACGCCGCTGCTAGAAAGAACGTACAAACGTACCAAGAGCGCGTTTCGAGGGAGCTCCAAGAGCGCGGAGCGCTAGAAATGTTGAAACGAAAAAACCAGGAATTGCTTGCTGGCGATTGGGTGGATGAAGTTTCATGGGACGGAAATCCTGTGTATACGGACGATATTGGTGATCCTTCGAAGATGTTTAGCGAGCTGCGAATAAATCCAAACGATCCTGATCTCGACTTGTTCGCGGACGGTGAGCTCGATGGTTCTGAGTTTGCGAGAGCCACTGCAAAAATTTGGAAATCACGCGATTTACCGCCAGTGGCAGACTTTGAGAAAGCTCTGAACATTAGCATGGACGAAGCATACGCTCCAGAAGTTCCTGAGGAAGGTGATGTGCGCGAACGTACTCGACCGGGTCGTTTGGAAGGAATCATACACTCCGATTTTGTTTACCAAAATCCTCCTTCTTTAATCAGAGACCCAATGGATTACCCACGACCTCCTCCAGTTTTAGAAGTGCAGCCACCGCAGGCGACGAAGAAAAAAATTGGTTTCATGGGCATTCGCATAGCTGGGCCTTCAGCGGACGAAACATTTAAGATAAACGTGAAATCGTTGACACTCGATAGCGCCGTCGCAACTTTGAAAGTAAAGTCGTCTGAAACAGCTGGATCTGTTATTCAACGCGTTCGAAAACGTTGGCCGGAACTCGAAGGTGACTTATTTTTGTACTTTCCCAAAGCAGGAGTAGAGAAACAAATACCGCTCGACGAATCTGCGAGCCTAAAGGATTGTGGCGTCAAACCTCAAGTTGGTGCTCCGATTTTGTACATCACGTCTACTAAAGTGCACATGATTTCAGAAGAAATTGCTACAATGCGCCCGATAGACGATCGCGCTTTAGCACCTCCTGGAGCATTCAAGAAACCCTCGGATCTTTCTATTGAAGATGGTCATATCATGCTTGTCAATTATGCCGAGGCGGACCCTCCGCTGATCGCTAAACCGGGCATGGCGGCGAAGAAAGTTACGTATTACTTGAGAAAATCCGCTGGGGATCAAGGTGCGAGACCCTTAATGGGAAAAAGCGGCCAAGTGTTTGATTTAAAACCGAATGCCCCGTCTCCTTTTCTCTCCGGTTTACCTCCTGGACTCCCCGTTGACGTCTTAGAGACGTCCATGTATCGCGCTCCTCTATTTGATAGGACGCCGGATATGGACGACGACTCTCAACCTGGGATGTATCTTCTCGCCAGAGGACCTACGGGCAAATGGAGCATGCGTCAAGTGCCTCATTTCTTCGTGGCCGGTCAAACGGAACCGCACGTTGAAGTTCCAATGCCAAGATCGATAGAGTGTATCGATATTGAAGAACGCATGGTCAACGCGACGGTTTTGAAACATTTCTTGGAACTTCAGAAGCGAAGCACTCCGGAAGATGCACATCTTCCGAAACTGGTCAAAGTGTCGGACATAGCAGCCACTTTGAATAACGTCTTGACTGAAGATCAAATTCGATCAAAATTACGGCTCAAAATTTGCGCGCCAGTCAGATCGAGAGAAGGGATTAGTAAGGAAGACTATGCGTTGAACCCAGAGTACCGATTCGAGCACGAAAAAGAAATCCAAAAAATGTGCACGCCTGAAGATATTTGCGCGTACGAATCCATGCGTCGGGCTATCACTGAACTCATGCAAGACCGAACGCCAGAACAAGTGGAACGAATGAACAAACTTTTAGCGATTGATTTTCAGTCTTTAACGAATGCGGTGACGATATTAGTGCGACACGCGAAGGGAAGACGTGCAAAGGATTTGGAGAGAATCGAGCTTTTGCTTCAGATGCAACCTTGGTCGGTCACTAGAGAGTTTCTTGCGTACGCAGGCGGTAAAGGCGTTTTGCACATAGATAGCTCGAAAAAGATTCGAAAGGAAACAGGCAAGTTCTGGCACTACGTCAGAAGACTCACGAAACCGCCGCCGCCGGAAGAACTTCGTCCGAAAGTACAACCAGGAACGGTGACGGGTACTGCCGCAGATTTAAGAAAGCTTACCATGCCGCAGGCGGCACGCATCTTGAAAAATTTTGGTATAGAAGACGAAGTCATTTTAAAACTCGAACGATGGAAGCGCATCGGTTTAATCCGTGAATTATCTGGCGCTGCCACTGCGGATGGGAACGCGACGCATCAGAACATGTCCAGGTTTGCGAGAAGTATCAAACTTTCCGAAGTGCAACAAGTCGAGGAGCTCAAGGAGACGTCAAATTTTCTTTTCAAACGGCAATGGAAAAAACTCGCCAGGCGAGATCGGAAGAAGAGAGCGGACGGAGATGATGACGATTCATCATCGGGAGGTGATACAGATGATGGACTGAATGCTTTATGTTCAGATACGGAAGATAGCGACGACGAAAGCGATGAAGACCAATCGGATTCAGACTCGGATTCTTTGGCCGCAGAATTAGAGGCAGAGTTGGCGATGAAAGCTAGAGGTCCAACTGAAGAAGAAGACGCCGCTGAATTAGATCAGTTGCGTAACGAACTTGGCGGTGGTATTGGTACAGATCCTATGAAACTTCTCGAGCGTGGTATCATTCCAGAAGGGAAGAAATTACGTTTGAAACGCATCACCACGCACACGTTTCCGGATGGTAGACAGGCGACGGTTGAAGAAGACATCACCGACGTCGCCGGTGAAGCTTGGATGCAAGTCAGAGCGCAAGGAAAAAAGGCTGCCGAAGAAGCGGCAACTCAAGCGCTCGCGGCAATTGGTAGAGAGAAGCCTCCCGACGCGCCTGACGAAGCTCCTCCCGAGAAGAAGCCGGCTCCCAAGCCAGTCACGTTTGCGGACAAAGAAGACGCGGAAAGAGCAGAGCTAGTACGACGCCGAAAACGCGCAAAGGAACGCGCGCGACGCGCCAAGGAGAAAATACAAAGGTTGGCAGCGCAAGGTTTACTTGTCGATGGCGAACTTGAAGAAGAGGAGATGCCGGAGATGAAACCAGTTCCTGGACAAGGCTTGAAACTCAGTTTGAACGCGTCGAGAATCAAAGCTGCTGCGCAACGCTCCCAGTCGACGCCAGGTGGTGGCCAACCGAGGAAAAAGCAAGTGTATAAACCAAGACCAGCCAAGCCTTTATGGATACAACTCACCGATCTCACGGAAATTATAATTAAGAACAAAGAGTTTGGTCAGATATTCGGGACACCAGTACTTCTTGAAGACTACAGGAATTATGTCGATACCCCTGTGGATTTGAACACGATCCTCAGGAAAGCACGATCAAACATGTACGGTACCGTCATGGAATGGTTTGGGGATATTACTATGATAGAATCAAACGCAAAGGCTTACCACCAATCCGAACAGGAAGTGAAGATGCGCATAGATTGGGTACCGACTTTAGCGGCGAAACTTGTCAATTTTGTTCAAACGCTCCTCAATCGACCGTACACGAAACGAGACTTGAAGAAGGCTGATCACACGTACGCACCGCAGGAGGACGAAGGTGGAGAAGATCATCAAGAAGAGGAAGGTGATAAAAAAAGCAGTGGTTTGGCACAAACGCAACCAAAGATGAAGATGAAGTTTTCGTTCAAGATGAAGCCAAAAGTAGTAGAAGAAAGTGGGGGTGATGGTCCGACGGAAACTACTAACACGGCAACGGAAACCGAAGGCGGCGGCGCGACGGGGACTGGATTAGAAACACTCACCACGGGCGGTGGCTTAGACGACGACGATGAAAATGACGACGAAAACGAAGCCGAGGGTGGTTGTCGAGGTGATGGAAACGGGAATATGGACGCTGCTGGTAATTTAGATTGACGTGCTTCTTTAGATGTAGTAGTTGTTGAAGAAAAACGAATACCGTTTTGTACTTTTTCAACCGACTGGTTTCGTCGTTTCATGCATTCGTGCTTTCGTGGTTTGAGAAAAAGGGAAAGATATTTTCCTCACTTCAACGGGAAGATTTTAAATACCAACAACTCTTTCCCAACCATGACTGAAATGGTCGCGCCTTCCGCGCCACAGCCTCCGAAAAAAAAGGAGGCGACTGGTTTAGAGTTTTTGGAAGGCATCTCTGTGCGTTTTCGTTTATTTACGCGTCCTTCTTCGTCTTCTTCTGATGTTGTTCTCGATCTCATTTTTTTTCGCCAGCTGTCGACGAAGACGAAGAACAAGAAAGGGGTCAACTAACGAAATCGTTCTTTCCTCTCGTCAATCAATCAATAACACAGGGTCTGTACATGAACCAAAAAATCGAGATACTCGAAGCCGTGACTGGTATTAACACGAAAAACCAATACCGCGTGATTCCAATCGGTCAAGAAATGCCAGATCCAATCCCGGACGCGTGGATGAAAGAATTCACGAAAGGAAAATTAGAACCGTTATTTAAGGCAAAGGAAGAATCAAACTGCTTGACGAGAATCATCTGCCCTGGCTACAGATCGTTCACGATGCCGTTCGTCGATGGTGAAGGAAGGACGTTTTTCTCTGTCATTCGACCATTTAGGTGCACTCTTGGCATTCCTTACATGTGTATCTGTCAACCGCAAGAGGCGGAGTTGTTAGACGCAAACGGAGAAACGTACGCCAGAGCGATTGAAAGAAACCCGACATGTTGCGGACGTAACTTTGACGCGACCGACGCCCACGGTCGGTTGATTTATCACGTTTCGTACAACGCGCTGAAGGCTGATAACGGCAAGTGCAACGCGTGCGCACCAAGCTGCTTGAATGCGAACTTGAACATTGACATTAGAGATCCGACAACGAAAGAACATCTCGGCGTGATGGTTTCCAAGTGGCCGGGTTGCTCTTGCGCTGGATTGACGGATCGCTCGCACTTTGTACTGAGATTCGCGCCCGGTTCGCATCCGAGACAAAGAGCTGGTTTAGTCGCGGCTATGGTTTTGATTGAATTTGCCGTGTTTGAGTTGCTGAGATCGCAAGAGTCATAATTATTTTGTAAAAAAAAGAACAAGTCACTTACTTTCCGGACCGAGAAGTGGCCTTTGCGTTATTAAAAAAGATACACATATAATGAATCAAGTTTTGATATTTGCGTTTTAATACATGTACACTAAATATATTTCGTAAGAAAAAGTAGTTCTCAAGATTTCATTTGCCGAACGGCATGTGGCAACATAGGAAGCAGGACGGCTAAACTTGACGACACTGCGTTGGGCCGACCGGGTAAATTTACGATTAGACTTTGGTCATTTCGCAACCCAGCAACGGCCCGAGATAATGCGGCGTGTCTCTCGTATCGGCGTGCGTGCGCTCTTAGCGATTCTGCTATGCCTTTCACTTCTCTCGTGAGTACGCTCTTCGTCGCCTCAGGCGTAACGTCTCTTTTCGCTAGACCTGTTCCTCCGGTGGTTAAAACCACGTCGCATTTTAGCTCGTCCGACATGTACGAGATTGCTTTTGCAATCTCATCTATCTCATCCGGGACGAGCTTGTATCCTCTAATGATTTCTGTGCTATTTATGCTATCATCACGATCATTAGTTTTAAAGTACGTCTCGATGGTTTCTCTCATGACGACGTTGCCGGATATGTCTTCGTAGACGCCGTTGAACGCTCGATCCGATACAGTTATGATACCGAAAGATATGTAATCATAGAAACCTTCATGTACTGTGCCGTCTACTGTGTCTCTGGTAACGCACACCTCTTCCCCTTCGATATCTTCGCAGCACACGTCTGAGAGCATGTTCGTGTTGTTTTCCCTGGTGTTATTTTTGTTGTTGTTGTTGTTGTTGTTGTTAGCGCGCGGTTGTAACGGTAAGGCGGCTACGGCTTCCATCAAATCTTTCGGATGTTTCGCGTGCATCTCTTGCCCGCTCTTAAATTTCTCAAGAACCTCCTCCGTCGCTTTCATCTGCCACTTCTCTTTCCATTCCTTTTGCGTCATCCCGTACACTTCTTCTTGACACATCTCGTACGTGCTCTTTAAGCGCGCGTTCTTTTTCCCCAACAAAAGCCATTTCGCTAAACAGTTTCTGCAGAAACCAGTCAAGTTCATCATCTCTATGTTTTGAATGGTTTCGTTTCTCCACTTCATGTGCTCCAGAAGCTTTCGAAAGGCGAACGCCTCGGCTTCCGTTTGAAGCGAAGAAGACGAAGACATTTTATTTTATTTTCGCGTCTGTGAAATGCGTGTGTATTTATCGCGCGTGTTTGTTTGTTGATTGTTGTTGTTGTTGTGCGCTTATTTTCGTATATAGTGCTTTTTTTTGGTTTTGTGGCCGTCGGCTGCGACAAACTTCAAAAACTAAAAACACACTTACACACATGCTGTTTGAAAACGACTGACGGTGCTCGAAGAATACGTACGAGAAAGGGACCAGCGCTGCTACAAAAAACCGATTTATTGCGATGCTTCGAGGACGACCGCATTCCTCCTCTCTTCTTCGACGCAGCAGAGCAGGAGGAGGAAAATCATCGGTGTTCGAGAATATTGACATCATCGCGACCAGCAGCGCTGGTGAAGACGACGACGACGACGGACGAAGAAAGAACAAACGAAAACGTGATCAAGATGAAGCCGGAAACGTAGAGAGACGGAGGAAAACGAACGTTAACGGTGGGTACGTTGCCGCTGGAACGAAAACGCTACAGTTTCGCGACAGAAAACTGAATAATAATAACGATACCGCTGATGCTTTTGCAATTCAAAGACACCCGACCAAGGCGATGTCGAGAATAAAGCTCGCGAGAACGACGACGACGACAACGATAGAAAGAAGGAGAAGAATAGCGATAAGACCAACGCGAACGACAAAGTCAAACGATGCAAAATCATCCAACAAATCGCAAGAAGAAGTTATGCGCTTACTTCTCGATTACGAGATAGAACCTCACCCGGAAGATGTAAAAGAAATCGAAGCGCAAAATGCCAAAGAGGAGAAGGAAAAGTTAGAGGCGGCGAAGAGAGCAGAGGCGGCGAGACAAGCAGAAGCAGCGAAAAAAGCGGCGGAAGCAGCGGAAGTGGAGAGGAAGAAAGCTGCCGAGGCAACTGCGGCGTTACCACCGTCAGCTCCGACGACGACGACGACGACGACGACGACAACAACGCCGGCAACTCCTCTGAACGAAAAACCGACGACCACATCCGCGACGACGACTGCGTTTCCCTTCCCTCCCGCACCGAATCCAGCCGCGCCCGCGTTTACTATTGGTTCGGGCGCGGCGCCTCCATCTTCCTCGAAGAGAACGTTTCGTAAGAGACGGTAACAACACTATATGAGTAGTTTAATGTAGCACGTAGGTAGTTATTTTTATCACACATATACCCAACTAAAAGTAGTCGCTCGCGCAAAAAAAAAAGAGAGAGAGAGAGAGAGAGAGAAAAAAGAGAGCCACAGCACATCAAGTTTTTCCCGCCAAAAAACTGACCAGCACCTCTCTCAACACGTAACTGTTTCATCTTTATTTATTGTTGCTTTAAAAAAACAACGCACCTTTCGTCACTATTTTGACGCTACGTGCGAAGTAAATAATGGGGATTTCAAACATGGACGACGTCATGAAGACTCCAGAGCGTCCGAAAAAGAATGGGAACGGCGACATCGACCCGGTACGTGCATCGTACGCGACGCGATTGGATTAAAGTTCTAAGCGCGATTTCTTTTTTTTCTCTGGTGTCGAAGAACAAAAACAAAGATGGATGTTTTCGCTCGGAATAACGCGCAAATCTCGCCCGTGCGAGCGCGAAAAACGCAAAACAACGCATCGATTGTGTACTTACGCTTATTTTTCATTCAACACACAGAGCATCATGAACTCTCCGTTTATGAATTTTGTTTCTAACCTATCGCCGATACGATTTGGCGCTTCGAGTTTGGGAGGAAACAACACTGTCGTGCCCATCTGTTTTTCCTCGCCTTCGGCGTTTAAGAGGTACGATTAAAAGCGCGCGCTTTACTTTTATTTTTCGAGAGCGAAATCTTAACGATTCGATCGGTCCAGTTTTCTGTTTTGTTTGTAAACGTGAATGTCGCGCGAGCCGTGTTAGCGCGGTTTTGATTGCACGCGCGCGGTTTTTTTCCTCTTTTTCGGGCGCAAGTCGTAAAACGTCGCGAGCCGGAGGCAAAAAAGGAAGGAACGCTCTCCCTTTCCTTCTAACCTCTTGTCGAAAGGACAAAAATATCTCGCGCGAGCGTCGGGATGTTCTGATTTTTTTCTTTTTCTCCTTTTTTGTGGCCGACAAAAAGAACGCCAAACGTTTTGCTCTCTTTCTTCCTTTCTCAAGGAGGAAAAATAGATAGAAAATACGCGCGAGCCAGCAAACAAGCGATGAAAAACTAAGCGAACGCATGACTTATCTTTTCATTACATCACATAAAAAAACACTAATAAACAGTCCACCGAGAAAACGATCCGAGGATAGCAACAACCACAATCACAACAACACGGTTTCCTCCCTAGCGAATGATATGGGTTCCATCCCGGACAGTTTGATGGCCCCGTTTACCCACGGCAACGAGAAGAACCATAACGAAGATACTGACGACCAAGACGACTTTGTCGGTGGTATCGGAGGAACCATGGGCGCGATTACGCTCGAGGATGAGCTCCTGCAGTTAGATAATAAATTCAATAATAACAATAATAATAATAATAGCGGCGGCGGCGGCAGTGGTGATAACAACACCTCCACCAAGAAGAGTGCCGGCGACAAAAAGAAGATCGCCAAGAAGAATGGAGGTAAGAACAACAATGCATTTGTGTCGCCGCCGACTGGATCATCCAAACGTCAATCGACAACGGGTGCTTCGCTCGAATGGAATAGCGGGTTCTCGAAAACTATTCGAGGCAAAGCAGCTGATTCACCAAGAGACCATCCGGTTGGTACGGACAATAGAAAGGCAGGGGCGACGCCTTTAGCTTCGTCGAAGAAGTCCAGTAGACGCGATAGCCTCACCAGTAGCAACGATGAGCACATCACTCCACCAGTCGGAAAGTCGAAGAGCGGAGGCGGTAGTAAAGTGAAGAATACCCGCGACTTGCAAACTCCGGGGTCAAACACAAAATTGACGTTTGTGGACAGATTGGACCAGAATAAACTCGATGAGGGCATCGACTTCAACGGCGCATCCAAGAAGTGCAACTGTAAGAAGTCAAAGTGCCTAAAGTTATACTGCGATTGCTTTGCGGCCGGAGTGTTTTGCCGCGAGTGCTCCTGTCAAACCTGCAGCAACACTGAAGGTGATCTGGAGGTTGTTCGACAAACGAGATACCAGATTGAATCTAGAAATCCAAATGCGTTTGCGAATAAGATTGTCGACGACGATAGCTTGGATGCAAAGCACGCCAAAGGCTGTCACTGTAAGAAGTCAGCGTGCTTAAAAAAGTATTGTGAATGCTTCCAAGCGAACGTGCGATGCCAGGACTACTGCAAGTGCGAAGGCTGTAAGAATACAACGGACGGAGCGAATCCTTCACGAAACGTTGGCGTTGCGGAGGCGACGAAGATAACAACAACTACGACTGTTGGAGAAAACGATGGTAAAATACTAACAAACACCAACGAAGCTAGAAAAAAGGTCGAAGGCTTGAAAAAGTCTCTCGTGGGATCTGTCAGAGACAGCGATACTAGTTTCATGTTAAATTCACCGGCTCGCGAAGCCGCTCGAGCAGCGCAACGCATGCTCGCCGACGACGTGTTCATGGACGACATGTCTTTTGTGAACTACGGACATGGAAATGTCGCTTCACCTTTGCGAACTTTACTGCACTCGGAAACTGGCTTGTCCCCAATGTTTCAACGCGTGAATGACGATAAGAGCACCACTGCTACGAACACTAGACAAGGCAAGAAAGAGAACAACATGAACGCCAACAACAAGAATATCAACGTTGGGAACAATGCCAAGGCGTCTTCGAAAACGAGAGGAGTGCCGGGGCGTTTCTCCTTTTCAAAGACGAACAGCGCAATGAACACGAGAAGAAAGGCGCCGGTCCCTTTGTTTACCGAAGACAACAACAATGTCGAGGAGAAGACGCCGGCGAGAACGACACGAAGCAGAGGCTCGCCGAAGTTGGTCACGCCTTCGGTTTAACGAGCGCGAAATGTTTGTCGTTGTATTATTAAATAGATTCCCTTATCTGAAACTTTTTTAAAGCAGAGTTGTAATTTAATATTTGAATGCGTATAGAGAGAGATACTTTTCTGAACTACTTACAAAACTCTAAATGTATTATTTACCGCCTACTTTCTACGCGCGCGCTCTCCCTGAGTATGTGCATATAAAAAACTCTACCAAAAGTTGTTTTCCTCGGACCACGTTTCGACTAAAAAATCTATCATTTCCCCGAGCTTGATTGGTTTCGGGAATTTCACGAACGGAATGAGGAGTAAATCCTCGTACGTCGCATCTTGCGGGATTGCCGAGCGTTGGCCTCGTTTCCTTTTCGTGATGGAAAACGCCGAGGACAGCTTTTTTGCGTTCTTCTCTCCTCCTTCTCCTTCTTCTCCCTTGACTGGTAAATTCCTCCACGCATTTCTTTGCCTCTCCCAGATAACGTACCCTTCGTTTATTGGTTTATTCTTATTGCTACTACTCGTCGTCATGAAACTACTCCCTCTTCCATGTATCGGTTGTGACTCTAGACCACCACCACCACCACCACTGTTATTATTATCGTTATTACTAACGCCCTCGATGAATCTACCATTCGCCGTCGTAAACAGGAAAGGTTTCTCCGCCGTCCTGCGCTGTTTTTGTATCACTGAGTCCATCTTACTACGACACGATGCACACCCACACAAAGAGTAGGAGCGAAGAGATTTACGCGAGATTCTGTGGCGTCTCTTCTCTGTCGTCTGTACGCGTACGTAAACGCCGGTACTTGGCGGGTCTCACGCGAGCATTTATTTTAGAAAGAAAAAAAACTTGCCCAAAGTGTTTAGGGTTTTCGTCGTTTTGACCCGTTTTCGTTTTTACACCGAAGAAGAAGCGCGCGCTCGAATTACGACACTTAACACACACATAACTTTAATAAAAATGTTCGCTGTCCAACAATCCTTTGCCACGAAGACTGTCCAAGTCAACAAAGTCAACAAGACGACCAAGGCTTCCTTCGTCCAAGACATGAAGAAGGTAAAATAGTAAAGCCATTTTTTGTTCTTTTTGTGCGCCAATTTTCGAGCCAATTTTTTGCCTCGTCAGTTTTGTTACGTCGATATCGTTAGGGAAGAGAGGAGAAAAGAAAAAATTCAATCGGCCCTCGCTTGCGGGTGTTGCGAGATTTATGCCCTCTCGAAAACAGAAAAAACGCGCGCATAAACAAGTCGCGAAAGTGAATAGCTTCGTATCGAACGTCGTTGAATGCATTGACGATTGGTTTTTCGCCGCGCGCGTTGAGAGCGAAAATTTGCAAGAAAGTGCAAGGAAAGGGGGAGGGCCGATCGAATTTAAGAAAGACGAAGGAGGAAGCACAAAAAAAGGGAGAAAGATTTTTTTTGGATGAGGAGGAGAAACGCGAGAGACTTGTGAGAAGAAGAGAGCTCCTCTCAGAGCAAAAAAAATCACGAGAAGTAATCATACGAAACAAAGACTGACCGATTCTTCCTTTCCTCTTTTTTACGCTATAGGCTGCCGTCGTTGGTGCGACTGTCCTCATGGTCAACCCGGCGTTCGCCGCCACCATCAAGTTGGGTGGCGACAACGGTGAACTCGGTTTCTTCCCGCCGTCCATCACGGTCTCCAAGGGCGAAACCGTTGAGTTCGTCAACAACAAGGCGTTCCCGCACAACGTCGTCTTCGACGAAGACAACGTCCCGGCTGGCGTCGATGCTGACAAGATCTCCCACGAAGACTACTTGAACGGCCCGGGGGAGAAGGTCACCAACAAGTTTGACGTTGCCGGTACCTACGGCTACTACTGCGAACCGCACCAAGGCGCGGGCATGCAAGGCAAGATCATCGTCAACTAAACTTATTAATCCTTTTAGTACTTTAGTTGCTTGTGATGAAAGGGGTCGCGTGAGTGATGGAGATAATAAGGATGACGAGTGTACTCATTGTTCTACTCTGATTCGTTCTCTCTAGTCGCCTTGAAATTGCTTTATTAATTAAACAAAATACAGTATAAATCAAAAACTCAAAAAATACAGGGGTGCAAAGAATTTGTACTTATTTTACAGCAGCGCGCTCTCCTTATCTACTCACGCGTTCGTCAGTTTTTTTTCTACTCAATGATTGTCGTTAGTATTATTGTCGTTGTCGTCATGATCTTCAGAACTTTCATAAATTTGCGAAAAGAAGAGCTGTTGCTCGATTGGATTAGCAGAGTCCACTTTGATCTTGACGACCTCGCCAAGCTTAAAATCGTTCTCGCGAAGTAACTTGAACGGCGTTTCAAAGCCAGTATCCTCCAATAAAGCCAATGCAAACGCTTCAGAACGCATAGACTTAACAACTGTCGCTTCGTATACGTTATCGGTCGATGAATTCGATGAGGAGGCGAGTCGACGAGAGAAGTATTCAGTCACCCAATACTTGGATATTTCTCGTTGCGTTTTGATCCCCACCGAGGCATTTGCTCCAGCCTCGCTTAAAACCAACTCTAACTTCTCGTTAGAGATTTCGGACGAGTGCTTTCCACTTCGTAAGTACGATTTGATTTGGTAGTGTGCCAATAGATCTGCATATCGTCGGATGGGCGACGTAAATTGAACGTACGCGCTCAATCCGAGCGAGTGGTGAGGTCTCGGGGTGATGCCTTGCGAACTCGCCGTCATACACGAACGCATGGCCATTTCCGCGCACACGCCATCTGGAATCGTGTCCCACGTTTCTTCATCCAACAAACGTGGTTCGCCCTGACCACGAAATGGCAACGCGAGACTGTTCTCAACGCCAAAACTTCCGGCAATCTCTCCGGCTAAAATCATCATCTCAGAGACTAAAATTTTAGAGGCAGAGTTATCTCGACGCCTGAGGAAAATTTCCGAACGAGCATCACCACCTCTCGCGTCAGCGTTCGAAACGACGACGTCGAGCTCGGGTAAGAGAATATTGATTGCACCTTGATCCTCGCGCTTACGATAGCGCGCAATTGCGCACTCGTTGAGCAGATGAAGATCACTTTTTCCTCCTTCTTCTTTAAGGCGAGCGTCTACATCTTCGTACGTCATGCGAGTGACTCCAGATATGGAGCTCGGATAAATGTCGTAAGATCTGATGGATCCATTGAGACGCGATACGTCAACTTGTACCGTTAAAGCAACACCTTCGTTGTCCTCGTTTGGCATTCTCTCGCCATTGGCAACGCGTAAACTCAGTTTACCTCCGCTTAACGCCTTGGGAAACATTGGAATCGATTCCATTGGCAAATACAAGGTGGTTCCTCTTTTTCGTGCCTCTCTATCAAGCGGCGAATCAAAAGTGATAAACCTCGTAGGATCGGCCACGTGAATGTAAATGCGGTAAAATTCATCTTCGCCTTCAATTTTCTCGATTGATATGCCGTCATCTATTTCGTAGGTAGACTCGTCGTCTACGGCGTATACGGCCAATCGACTTAAATCGACTCTGGAGGACGCATCAAGATCCACGTCCGAAGCTTCGCGCTGAATAGTTTGCGCTAACTGTTCGAGATTGTCGTCAAACTCAACCGGTATGAGATTCCGTCGAAGCGCCAAGTGTTCGTGCTCTCGCCAAATGCCCAGTTTCACCAACAACTCGGATGCCTTCTGAGAAGTTTTTTGCAAGTTGAGCTTTGCCAACAAATCCTCAGCCGATGCTTTTTGCCCGGACGTATAACATTCATCGCCGGAAGCATACGCCTGTAAACTATCTAAGCGTTGATACCGAGTACCGTTGTCATCGTTAAAAACCTCCAAAGATTTCCTCTTTTTCGTCATCGTTCCACCGTCGTCTTTCTCGAGCATGGCGTTTTGAATCTCAGAAACAAATTCGTCTTCCATCTTCTTCGCGAGGAGTTCGGCATCGAGCTTCTTCTGTAAAGCGTTCGCATCGTCTTCACTCCTCATCGTGTAGACGATATCACTCACACTATTGCTGCTACTTTTTTTACTTTTTTGCTGCTGCTGCTTGAAAAACACGTTCGTGCTCTCTGATAAGACTAACATCAAAGTTGTCTTGGCTTCCTCTTCGTCGTCGATGTCTGGTAAAAGCATCTCTTGTAAATCTTCAATCGAATACGTTGCGCCTTTGTTATTCCCTTCTACCTCCTCTTCTTTGCATATTTCCCAGAACAGTTTTAAACTACCGTCGTTGTGAATCACTTTTGCACGTTCAATAATCATCTGCAGATCGTCTAAAGAGCGTTTCTTATTCATAACGAACTTGATGTTCTTCTCCGATATGTTGCTATTCGTCGGAGACGCCGATGAAGAGTTGGCGACTAGGATGGACCATCCAGATTTACCCAATCGTTTTTCTAACACGCCGACTTTAATTTCACCATCTTTTTCGTAGATTATCGATCGTCCAATCTTTGGTTCTGCCGATGTTGATGATTTTTGTTGTTGCTCGTCTGTGGCGTCGTTCCCAACGCCGCCGGCGGTGGACGACTTTTGCTTCTTCGCTCTCACCGTCAAAAACGAAGAGTGGCGGCCTCTGAGATTGGATGATGCAGAAGTCGATGGTCGGGAAAAGAACAAGTCGCTTCGTCGTCGTCTAAGCGCAAGCGCGTAGTCTTTTTCGTCGTCGTTGGAATACCCGCACGAAGAGAAACAACGAGCGACCGATTGGTGGCGATGACTTTTTTTGTTTTGTCTTTCGCAGCGTCGCGCGTTCGAAAAGACGAACGACGTCGTCCTGTGGAGCGTTGCGCTATTCTTCCATCTCTCACGAGCACCACTCATCGTTGTCATCGTCGTCGTCGTCATCGATGCGAGCGCGTTCATCATCGTTCTTCTTCGTGCAAGTCTGGCAAAGCAGCGACACAGCATTCAGCATTCAGAAGAGCAAAAAGCGCACAGAGAGAGAATGAGAGAGAGAGAGTGAGAGAGAGAGAGAGAGAGTGAGCACACGCAAGGGGGGAATTTTTTTTGACGGCAGGTGGGTCGTCCAAAAAAAAGTAAAAATTTTCAAAAAAAATTCCTCCACCCAACTTTTAAGGCAGGCGCGCGCGCGCAAACTTAAAACTCAAACTCACAAACTCGCCGCAAGTCACAACGCTTACGTTGTGGGTGCGATTTTGTTTTGAGGGCAGAGGCGCGCAAATAAACAGCAACTACCATCGAAAACGAAGAGCAACATGAATAAGAATAATAAAAGGAGCGCGATGGAAGAGCTTGAAAGAAGAGCGCAAAAACTTAAAACTGTCGAGAGATTTTCAAATTTGAAAGTGGAAAATAGAATCATCTCGGGCGCGTACATGGACGATAAATTCAGCGAGCGGAGATTCATAAAGCTTGAAAACGTTACAAACGAGGTGATTTCGTCCTTGTCGAACGTTTCTGCTGGAAGTTTGACTCTCTGTTCGTCTTCACGTGGGGACGCAAATTTAGAGACCAAGAAGTGGGGCACCGTAGCCGTGAGTTTAGAAAAGTCTCGACCATTCGCCACCGCGAATGGTAAACACTTTTCCACGATCTCGTTCGGTAACTTGGACAAATCGGAATTGTCGGTTAAACTTTTCGGCGAGGCGCACACGGTGCACTGGAAAGAAGCGAAAGCAGGGACATTGTACGCACTTTTAGATTGCAAGCCATACGTCTGTCCAAAGACGAAAAAATTCTCAGTCTCGATAGAAGACCCGTCACAGATGATTAAGATAGGCAAGTCTCCGGAATTTGCGTACTGTAAAGGAACACGCGCGAAGGATGGACTACCGTGCACAAAAGCCGTAAATCTGAGCAAGTGCGAATTCTGTGAATTCCACGCCGGGGGCGCGTTGAGAGCGCTTCAAACAGAACGCGTCGCTTTAGCCTCGGGGCGAGGTAAATTAGCCGGAGCGAACGGGAAAGTAATCACCTCGTCGCAGACATACAATCCGTACAGTAAAAATAAATCGGCAATCAATCAATTAGGGGGTCAGTTCGCAGCGAGAAGCAATGCATCACGATCGAGTCATTTCATGAATCCAGGCGGAGGTATCGGAACCGTTACGAAACCGTTGGAGAATGGGATGAGCACAACGTCTACACTCTGTAGCATGCACAACCAGAGAGCGGGCAATCAGATTCAGAATAAACACGCGCAAATGCAGCAATCAATAGCCACAAAGTTGATTGGGGTTTGTCAACGCAACGCCGCTCCAAATACGTTGGGAAAAAATGTCAACGTGAGCACTCACAACATTCAAAAAAAAATGGCCAAAAACGAAGTTGACGAGGAGGATTCGGACGATGAAGAGTTACTCGTTGAAGAGGCGCCGCGTGATGCCGCGCTAGATGCGCGAGTTGCAAAGGTTGCCGAGGCGCAAAGGCGAGCGAAAGCTTTATTAGGAAACCAAGAGCTCAAAGCTTCAGATCCAAACAATACAAAAGTGCAGTCGTTCAAGAACAGGTCGCTTAATGTTGACCTCCTCGCTTGCAAAGGAATAGGACTTGGTAAGGAGAACGTGACGACGAATAAAAATGGTAGCTGGAATTCTGCATACGTGAGTCGATTAGAGAGTGAAAATAGTCGCCTGGTTCGAGAGTTGAAAGAAACGAGAGACGAATTGGCGAGAGCAAAAGCAGAACTTGTTCGACTCGGGAGCACGTTTAGCACGGTACGAGCAATGAATACCAATAATACCAATAATAATACGGTTAAGAAAGATTCTACCTCATCGTTTGCCGCCGCTTTCAAGAATGTTCTCACGAAGGAAGACATATCGCGTCCTTCGTTACATGCAAAAGAAGCTGCGGACGAGGCGACAGACGCGGTTTTCAATACGATGGATGATTTAGAAAAAATGGACCAAATCAGAACCTTCTTAGAGGACGTTCGCGAACAAGATGTCGAAGCGTACCATTGCAAAAAATGCAACAAATGGTCTTCTTTCTACCCTAAGCAATCGTGTGGGAACGAGGGATCGAATCATCCGATCGAAAAGAAGAAAGCGAAAGCGCGATGGTTCACTTGTACGACGTGCGCCACGCATATTACTACACTGAACCAGGTAATGCCTTTAAAATGTGCGAAGCACGGATGCAACGGTGGAACCTTCACGCGAACGGGCAAGCCCGTGCGAAGTGAAACACGGATTTTAGGCTCGGATAGACTCGAGGATATTGCCGATCGAAAGTTGATGAAACCAAGAGGAATCGAGCACGGATTTTCTCTTAGGACGTGAGAATAGTTTTTGTAACGATGTTAGTCGGTAGCGCAGCAGCTTTATTTCTTTGAAGCCTTCCTAGCTTTTGCTTTTGCCTTCTTCGCCTCTAGTCTCAACCGTTCTTTTTCTTGCTCTTCTTCTATGCGCTCGCGTTCTTTTTGCTCCATCAAATCGAGCTTTGTCTTCAGTTGGTGAACCTCTCTGTCGTGCGCTCTTTTCAGCTCGAGAGCTTTGTTTTTCCTCGCTTCTCTTTTCATTCTCGCTTTGAGCAACCTTTCTCCACGTAACGTTATGGCTTCGTGCAGTTTCAAACGTGCCAATTCTTCTATGATCTCTTCTCGAGCGCTTTGTTCTCGATTTTGAACTTTCAAGAGTAAGTCAGCGACGCTCGCGTTCTCTTGTGTGTTTGCGAGAAGAAGCAAAGGCGTTTGCGCATTATCATTTTTCGAGTGCACGTCTGCGCCTCGCGATAAAAGTTCCATAACAATTCGAACGCGCGCATCGTCAATGTTTTCTACGTCTTCATCATCTGTATCAACGTCTACTTCCTCTTCCTCTTCTTCTTCTTGTTCTTTATCAATATTTCTCTCGTTGGTTTGGAAGCTGTTCCCGTTGTTTATTGTTCTTGAAGTCGAAGTCTGAGGAGGAGCTATTTTTGCCGCGGAAACTGCGAAATGAAGCGGTCTATTCCCGAAACTGCCCACCGAATTCACATCTGCGCCAGCTTGGAGGAGATATTGGATTGCTTTGAGGTTTTTCGCGTAGCACTGGACGTGTAACGGTTGGTCATTCGAACGCGAACGAACGCGAACGTCTGCACCTCTTTTGATCAAAAAGTTGACCGCCTTCGAGGAAGTGCACGCGTGCAAAGCGCACACTTTTTCTGCGGTGCTCGCAGCAACATTTATGATGTTCTCTTCTGCGGCGAGAATTTCTTCGATTTTGTTGAGCTTATTCTCGGACGAAGCATCGAGAAGTTTCTCTATGTTTCGTTGTCGAGCGACTCTCGAGAGTTCCTCTTGGTCTTCCTCGTTTTCTTCCTCTAATATCGCTTCTTGCAAGATGCCTTCTGACGCGTTGATCGAGATCACGGCCGCAGAATCATCGCGCATTTCCAATCCATCCAACGACACGTGCGTCTCGAGAACAGAACTCGCCGTGGACATATTTTTTTCCTCCTCTTCCTTCTTCTTCTTCTTCTTCTTCTTCTTCTTCGTAGTCTTCTTTCTTCGTGCTTCGTGGGAGCTAAAAATACTGACCCAAAAAGAAAAACCAGCAACCAAAAAGTTTTCCAAGTTTTTTGCCCAAAACAACCCTAAATGATAAGATTCGGGGTGTTTCCGTAAGATACGGCTCTTTTTGAGAAAAAAAATAATCAAAGGCGCGCTCGTAAAGACGTCCACAAACGTTATAAATACACGCATCAAAAGCAACTACTCTTACATCAAAGATGTCCGCTATTGTTTCCTCTTCCGCGAGGTGAGTGTTTTGTTCCACGTTTTTTTCGTAAAGAGAACATCAACTCTATCGTTTCTTCGTCGCACAAAGATTGGATGGATTGCACGAGTCGGAGAAAGAGCACACGAGAGAGAGGAAAAAACAGAAGCAGAGAAGGGTCTCTCTTTTTTCCTCCCTTTTACGATCGATCGTGTGAATGATTTTCAAACGTGAAATCGCGCGCGCGTACTCTTGGATTTTATTCGTGCGCATCTTTTGCGCGCTGCGAAGATCGCCGCGAGGGGTGCTTCCCTGCGCGTGCGTTTGGTGATCATTCATACGTCACGGAAAGAGAAAGTATTCTCTGTTCTTTTTCTTCTTCTGGTTTCTCGGTTCGCGGGAGGTGGGGGAGGAATTATTTCCTCTTTCAAAATCTTTTTTTTTTCTTTTTTTGGGTGTGTGTTTTCCTTTTTGTGTTCGGTCGCGAGAAGCTCATGCGAGAGAGAGACTCCTCTCGTATCTCGTATTTTATTATTATATATTATCACTTAAAAAAACCAAAAACTAACCTTTTCTTTCATTCTCTCTCTTTGGCGATTAAAAACAGAATCACCTCGCGCGTGAACACCTCCGCGTTGAAATCCCGCTCGGTGTCCCGCCAATCCGCGCGCGCCTCTTTCGTCGTCAAGGCGCAAAGAGACGTGTGGTGGCCTGGAGTCGACGCTCCGGCGCACTTGGACGGCTCCTTGCCGGGCGATTTTGGCTTCGACCCGTTGGGCTTATCCGTTGACCCGGAAATGAAGAAGTGGATGGTCCAAGCCGAACTCCAACACGCCAGATGGGCGATGCTTGGTGTTGCCGGTATGGTTGGCCCGGATTTGGCCCCGTGGGACACTCCGTCCTGGATCGACGCCGGTAAGTTTGAATACTGGGCGCCGGCTGGTCCGTTGTTCTTCATCCAAATGGCGATGATGAACTGGGCTGAAGTCAGACGCTGGCAAGACATGAAGGAGCCGGGATCCATGAACAAGGATCCGTTGTTTGGCTACAACGCGGACGACACGAACACGGACGTTGGTTACCCGGGTGGCTTGTTTGACAAGCTCGGCTACGCGAAGAAGGATTTGGACACGTTGAAGTTGAAGGAAATCAAAAACGGTCGTTTGGCGATGGTCGCCGTTGCCGGCTGCTTCGTCCAAGGCGCGACGACTGGTGTGTCTCCGTTGACTAACTTGACCGCGCACATTGCGAACCCGGGTGCCGTGAACATCTTCAACTAAGTTTTTTAATCGTGAGAAACGCTTGCGTGAATTTGTATGAGAGAAATCACATCATCATGTTTTATAAATCAATATAGTTAGAGAGAGAGAGAGAGAGAGGGAGAGGAAAATGTAAGGAGAAACGAGGGAGAGATTTGGTGAATAAATAAACGCGTGCGGTTGTAAAAAATTTTGCTACAGAGCACATGCTAGGAACACAAACTACATACACTTCATAGCTCGTCTTGGTCTTCGAACTGCCCAGTTCTTTCGATCCCACTCGTTTTTATCCCAGATGCTGATTTTTCAATTTCCATGTACGTTTCTAAATCTATCCCTCTGCACGCCTCTCGTGTACACACTTTTGCGAATATATCGTCCATCATCGCTTTTTCTTGCGCTTCGTTCTCTTCGCTACTTTCGTCGTTCTTCTTTTTATTCTTTTCTACAGTCTTGGCGTATGCATACATCAACCGTTCTATTTTCTCCTCGTACGTGCCCACGATCACTCGGCACGCGCTTTGCATCTCGGGCGGTGGATAATTATACGTGACGAATCGTTGCACCTGCGAGCAGACATTTGTCATGCTTTCGATGACTACCTCTTCAGGACCGACAAACTTAGACTTGTTCCTGATGTCTTTTCCGATTTCCATCAAAGTTGCGTTGCAGGCCACGCACGTGGCTTTGTCCCCGACTCTTTTCGATGGTAACTTCGCACCTTGAACGAATGTAATCTTCGAGGTCGAAGAGATGAACATCAGGACACACGCGGCGGTGAAGAAGAAGAAGGTGAAAGTCTTCTTCATCGCAGCGCTCGTAGTGAAGGAAGGAGAGAGAAAGTTAAAACGTAAAATTTTGTGGAGGATGTTGTGAAGTTGAAAAATGCCTGTTCGCGTCAAAACCCAAGTAAGTAGCGGTATATAGTAGTGATAGACCGAGAATAAGAGCCTTAGAAAAACGACGACATGAAGAGAGCGAGAAGCGTCGACGACGATGCGAATCCAGCGGAGAAGGAAGGAGGAATGAATACTCACGACGTCGACGAAGCCACGCTCGTGGCTAAACACTACTCCCAACGACAAAACCAAAATTTGGAACAGAGAAGACAGTCTCCGATTTATAACTTGAGGTGTTTGAACAACTTCGTGAAATCAACTCTGATACAAACGGTGACAAAGAAGAACGACCGAGTGATGGACTTAGCCTGCGGAAAAGGCGGAGATTTAGGCAAGTTTAAAAAGGCTGAAATTGGATATTATTGTGGAATTGATATTGCCTTAGAATCCGTTCGACGAGACGCAATACAGAGATATAACAAAGGTGACTACACTTTTCCAGCAACGTTTATTGCCGGCGACGCGTTCGTCCACGACCTGGAAGACGTCCTAGGAGAAAATGTAAAAGGCCTATTTGACGTTGTGTCTTGTCAGTTTGCTATCCACTACTCGTTTTCGACGGAAAAGCGCGCGCGGAAAGCGTTCGAGAACATAAGCAAAGCGTTGCGCCCGGGCGGACACTTCGTAGGGACGACGGTCGATTCGAACGTTTTAGTGCGGAATTTAAGGAAAACAGACGGTTTGTTATTTGGTAACGATGTTATCGAAGTCAACTTTGATGAGAAACACTGTAAGAAGGAGTTTTTACCGCCTGGATTTGGCATCGAGTATTCGTTCACACTCGAAGACGCTGTGACGGATTGCAAAGAGTCCTTGGTACCTTTCATAACATTTGCCGAGTTAGCGAAGGAATACGACTTAGAAATCATGAGATGGACGAACTTTCACAAGTACGTACACGAAATGCTCAATCTGCCCAAGGAGGGAAAGTATCGATCTGTGCACGAGTTGTGGCTTCACTTGATGCAACCCGCGGGCGGTAACCCGGGGAATGGACAATCTTTGGTGCCCAGAAACGCAGATGGCCAGTCGCTTCTCTACGCCACCGCTGTGAAGCCTTTGAATAAATCCTTGAACGCTGCTTTAACAGAGCAAGAGTGGGAAGCCGCTGAATACTACACGACTTTCATTTTAAGGAAGAAAACGAAAGCAACTACGGCGGATGAGGCGACAAAAGAAATACAAAAGGTGGTGAACGAACGACCGCCGATTCCAAAGTCGAAACCGCTGTCTGCGCAAGACGTTCTCGTTTTAGAAGGCGCGGCTTAATTTTTTTAGTGCATAAGTGATAGCTTTCGTAGTTCATAGCATAGCTTGTAGACCAAATTCATAGCAGTATGTAGGTGTTTCTCTTTTTGGTTGTGTTGTTACAGATTTTTTTTTCTTCTAAGTTCTATATATGTGCCGTGTTTCTCTCTTTTCGCCTGTTTCTTCTCCTGTTCCGCAATCCCTTCCCTCGATTATTGAACGTAGTCCAGCGTGTTCAAATCCACGCCTTGTTGTTTAAAAAATGCTTTTGTTTGCTCTTTGTCTCCCATCTTCTTGTCCACCCACGACTTCACGAGGAAGAGGTTATCCGTCCATCGATCGGCTGCGGTGCGCATGGCATCAACACCTTTCGCAACTTGTTCTTGCAACTCTGGATTACTTTCTTGAAGCTTCGCGAGCTCTTTCAAAAGCTTCGCGTTCTCATCTTTTGCCGCCTGTAATGCCATCTCTGCGTTTTTTCTATCCTGAACCGATGATTCCGCGTCGTTCTCCTTATTCCTCGTCTTTTCGTTTTCAATATCTTCGTCAATTTTTTTCATTTGTTTTTCCAACTCCTTCAATTCCGCGTCGCACTGAATCTTCTTCTGTTCTAATTTGGTCGCGTGTTCCGAAGGAAAGGACCAATACCAATTCGTGGTTCCGATTTTGTCCAACTTCACTAAATCGTCGTCCGTCAAAGTTTTCAAAATTTCCGGAACGGTTTGCTGCACCACGCCTTTCTTTCCCGCTAACTTCTCGATGTCCTTCAAGAGGAAAGGCTCTTTCGATTCGTGCAAGATTCCGAGGATGATTTCTCTCTTGTCGGCAACTGACTTTCCTTTCGCCATCTTTATGCGAGTGCGTGAGTGTGCGTGTGCGAGCGCGGATGTTTTATGTTGAGTTGTGTTCGTGTAAGTGTTGTGTGTGCTCTCTCCGTTATTGCGCGCGCGATTCAAAAAAAAATACGAACGCGTGCGCTGCTCTTTTTGAAGCGTGAGCAAGAGACAAGAGAGGAGGTGCCAACAATTTAGAATTTTTTGTTTGTTCGTTTTTTTGTTGGGGAGAGATCTCGTTTGCTTGCGGCTTTGCGAGAGAGGAGAGACAAAAAAAGAACTTATGAGTGGAGAGACAGAAACAAATCTCTTCTTCCTCACTTTTGTTTTTATCTTCATGTCCTCGTTTAAAACGTTCAATACTTCGCACGTGCACGCGTGCAAGTGCTGCAGAGGCACGGGAAGAGTCTCTTCTGTTCCGTCGACCGCGTCGAGTTTAGAGAGCGCGGTGGCGGTGACTTCAGCAATTGCGACGAAGAAATCATCTTCTTCGTCATCAGTATCATCATCTTCGTCGTTTTGGAGTTTGAGACGAGGTCCCAAGAAATCATCGGCAGCTTTATCGAGAACGACGCGGCAGTGTTTTACGATCGCTTCGGCAAAGAATGCGATCACAGATATCGACGAGGATAACTTCAACAACAACAGCTTCAAAGAAGAAGAAAAAGGAGACGAGTGCGGACAAAGAAGAAACGAAACAGCGACGACAACGTCGACGACAAGACCGAAATCGAGACGAACCTTCCTTTCGAGAACAGCCGCTGTGTTTGGCGCTTTGATTTTTGCAAGTGCGGCGGAGGAAAAGAACAACTCGGCGTTTGCGTTGGAAGATAACGAGTGCATCGAGTGTGGCGGAACTGGTATCGTACCGTGTGATATGTGTGGCGGTACCGGTAAGTGGAAAGCTTTGAACAGAAAACGCGTTCAAGACACGTACGAGTTTACGGAGTGTCCTCAGTGTTACGGCAGAGGCGTGAGAGTCTGTCCGGTGTGTTTTGGCACCGGCGAGAGAAACGTGAAGGGATTGTTGCGAAGAGGTGAAGCGACGGAAATGGTGAAAGCTATGCAGAGAGGAGAGTTAAAGCCTGGGGACACGAAAGCATTGATTCAAGCCGGAAGGGATCGAAAGCTCGAGTTGAAAATTCAAGCCGCCGCGAGCGCGAACACAGCGGAGTCTGTCGCGCAAGAAGAATTTTAATAATAGTTGTGATGAGATAGAATCTACGTGTAATAGAAAGAAAGAAACGAATCGCGCGTTTATGCACTTAAAATGTGACCGATAGCTTCCGTTTTGGTTTGAGATATTTTTCTCGCGTTTGATTTTTTCCCTCTTTTCTCTGTCCACCACGCGGCAGTCAGGCAAAAGTGGTTTTTTGGGGGGGTGCCGTTTGACTTTTTCCTTTTTTCCTTCGTGTTGCTTGTGACGTCGACACCTCGGTTTGCAGCAATCCAAAAATGTTCAAAAGAAACGCGCGCGCTAGAAGTTGGTGGCGCGTACGCCAACAGTCTAGATCCGATCTAGCCGAATATTCGATATTCGTAGCACGAATAGTTTCCTAGTTTCGATTTCCTTTCTCGCGCTGGAGAAGAGTTCATACTCGTCGCACGAGAGCAGCAAGAGCGTTTAACCGCGCAAGAACAAAGACCAGATGGCGACGAAACAGCACAATGCGACGAGTCTTTCCCAAGTCTCGTCGCGAGAACCCGCGCCGACTGGCGTGCAACAACCGCAGCAGCAACTCCAACAACCAACGGCGATCAATGGAGTAGGGATGAGTGTTCCCGGAATGGAGAATAACTGGGCGCAAGCGTACAGCGCCGCGATGTATAGTCAACAGCTGCAAAAAGGAGGAAACGTCACGACGCCGGCAGGATTAGCGCCACCTCATCATTTTCTGAACAATCCACACCTGGCGGCAAGTTTAAACAACCCGGCGTTGGCGGCGCAACTTCTCATGGCAGCCGGCGCGTTATCTCCGCAAGCGAATAGGCTTTCTCCGGACATAGTTTCCGCGTCGGGTATGATGATGGGAGCTGCTTCTCCTTTGTATCCACAACAAAATCCTTCCTCCTCTTCGAGAAAAACACCCACAAAAATAACTCCCAGCGGCAGCAGCGCAAATTTACAACAGGGTGCTCAAATAAAAACAGCGCAGCAACAGCAGCTCCACCTGCGCGCGGCGAACAATACAACCACGACGACCAACATCAACAACAACTTCACTAAAGACAGGAAGAGATTAAATAGCAACGCTGCTACGACGACGGCCACCATCACCGCAACCGCGTACCAACCTTTGTCTTCATCTCCTGCTGCTGCCACCATCAACATGAATGACAACAAAACCAACACGAACAACAACGCAACCGCCGCAGCAATAAATATTAAAACCGAGTCGGCGGCGGACGACCGAGAGCTGAAACGACAAAGAAGAAAACAATCGAACAGAGAGTCGGCAAGACGCTCGAGACTTCGAAAGCAAGCAGAGACGGAGGAACTAGGTAACATATTAGAACGGTACGCGACAGAAAATATGAAACTGAGATCGGCGGTGGAAAGGCTCGCTTCTGAGCGCGAGATTCGCCTGGAAAACGAACGCGTGCTCGCCAAGTGCATCGAGGACAGTGGCATCAAAGTTCCAGACTTGAAACAGGTGGAGAATCCGTTCGTCGTCTCCTCGCTCGAAGCATTCGCAGCGAACAACAACGATGGCGTGTTGATACGTTCCGATACCACCACGAATAGTGGCGGTGAAGGCACGAACAACTCCACCGACGGATAAAATAAAGCTACCGCACGTGTACAAAACTGCCCAATTTTTTGTAATTCTAGCAAATAATAATAAATATCGAACAAACACAACACTACCCTTCCTCGCTCAGAGAGTCGCTCTCGCAGAACTCGTAGCTAGAGCCCCATCACGTCAAACAAGAAAAGAACTTCTCCTTCAAAAAAAAACGCGCTCCCTCCGTGAGACAAAGGACAGAGCATGGTTGTCGTCGACGACGACGACAACAACAACGAGAGTGTTGATGCGATACAGACGCTGGTTGAAATCGCGCAGCTGAATCCAACGCAAGCTCAAAACGCTTTGAAACATTACGGGAACTCGTTGGAAAACGCATGTAATGCCTATTTTAATGGCTCTTTACAGTTTACCGAGAATGACGCAATCAAACTCCCCGACGACGATACTAACGATATCTTCGATGGAGAAGAAAACGGAGAAGAAGAAGAAGAAGAAGAAGAAGAAGATTTAGTTATGATAGATGGAGCGGATAGAAGGCGAAGAAGAAGAGGAAACGGGAATGGGCCAAGTCAACAACAAGAACAAACGAGAAGCGAAAATGCTACGAATCAACAACAACAACTCGTGCCTTTGCTTCCCGTACGAGCTGTTTTTGGTATTCTCTCCGTGGCGGTGAAAATAACGAGCACAATTTTATCAAAGATATTACCTGCGAATGTGCTGAGCTCTCTATCGCGAGCCTTTCGAACGCATCGTCTCAACCAACGATACTTAGCTGCTAGCGCCAGAGGAAGAGGGACGGTTGGACCCGCGAGAGGCGACCCAATCGAAGCCGCAAAAGAGTTTCGCAGAACGTTTGTAAGCGAGAACGATGAGAGATGCTTGATAAACTTCGTCGAACTTTCGCACTCGGACGCGTTGCGAATGGCAAAGTCGGAATACAAACTGTGCTTTGTCTACTTGCACTCTGCGAGACACGACGACACGCTCGATTTCTGTAAAGACGTTTTGAATGATCCAAACGTCGCAAGTTTTGTCAACGAAAAATTCGTCGCGTGGGGAGGGGACGTCTCGAATTCAGACGCGTTATTACTTGCGCTCGGCGTCTCACCTTCGTCTTTTCCGTACTGCGCGCTGCTTGATTCGTCTGGATCGCGCGTTTCGCTCGTCGTATCGATCGAAGGGTATTGCGACAGCGATGAGCTTCTCGAAATTTTCGAAAAGTCCATCGAAGAGGCATCGAGTTCAATGAGCGAAGCGCGAACTCGAAACGAAGCCGCTGAAAACGATAGATTATTGAGAGAAGAGCAAGACGCGGCGTTTCAGGCGTCGTTAGCTGCAGATGCTGCGAAAGAGGCGAAAAGATTGCGAGAGATGGAAGAGGAGGAAGCGCGCTTGAAGGAAGCTGAAAATAAACGATTGGAAAGCGAAAGACTTGAAAGTGAAAACCGACGCAAAGAAGAAGAGCGCGCGATTGCTCTGAAGAATCGCCGAGAAGAGAAAGCCTTGCGTTTAAAACCTGAACCAGAGATGAGCGTCACGGAAAGTGTGACTAAAATTGCCTTTCGCATGGCCGATGGAAGTCGCGTCGAAAGACGCTTCGCTTCTAGAGAGTCTACTTTGAACGACGTGTACGATTTCGTCGACACGCTCGAAAGCGTTTCAGAAACGAAATATAGTCTAGTATCAAATTTTCCTCGAAAAGTGTTTCACCGATCGGACGAGCTTTTAAGTGATGTCACGGAACTACCTTCCAACGGTGCCATGCTTTTCGTTCAATCGGAAGAACACTAGAGAGAAAGAGAGAGAGAGAGAGAGAGAGAGGGAGAGAAATTTTCTTGCTTGTACATAAAATAGACACACACCGAGAGAGAAAGAACTATCCATACGAGTAAAAACACGCAAACTTTTATCCTCAGAAGAAGAACGAACATGACCTCCGCGACGACGACGACGACGACGACGACGTTCTGTCAATGTCTTCCGACAATAAGCGCCCGCGCGAGATGCCGTCCGTCTTCAACCCAAGCATCGGCGAGGAGCAGGGGAGATAGAAGAAGGAATCAACAGAAGAGGAATTCTTCTCGTCGCAATTCTGCGAGCAGAAGTGAAAACGTCCTTCGCGCGTCGAGAAAGGGAACTCATGACCAAAACGACGGCGGCGAAGCAACGTTGTTGCAACAAACAGGGAACAACAGAAAAGAAGACGAAGAAATAGAAGAAGAAGGCAAACAAACGAGGTCTTTGCAGAGACAATCGAGCACGGAGGATATGTTTGCACTGTATTGCGAGAAACACGTGGAACTTGTCGCGAACGCGCTCGGGAACGACGCCAAGTGTATGCTTTATCTCACCGAAGAACGGTCGGGAGGAGGTTTGCGATTAGCGCAAGTCGCCTCGTTTCCAACTTTGTACGAAGAGAACAATGACGACGATATCAATTCAAACAATAACAGCGCTAGCATGAATAGAGGAGGCGTTCCTTCGAACAGGGGTGTGAATTTCACTTCCGTGAACAACTCGTTCGACTGGAGCAACGTTGTATCAGAACAAGAAGAAATGAGCGATAGAAAAGACGGAGACGTGTTTGAGAACAGTGACACAACAAGCATCGGTGATATTGATAATAATAATATTAACAACAACAAGGAAACAATAGAATTTTCAACTTCGTTGGTGCCTTCGTCGTTTAGTAGATCGAGCGACTCAGGCGCGTGGGCAGCATCGGCAGACAAAACAAACATTACCGCTGAAACGCTCCTGCTGAACAAAGAGTATTTCTTTCTCCCTTCAACGAACGCAATGGTCGTACCGTTGACTTTGGAAGGTTTGCTCGTCGGTTTGCTCGTCGGAGAATTGCCAATCCCAGACATATCAACGAGCTCGTCCTCGTCGTTCGGATCCTCCTCGGGAGGAGGAAAAGGTAAAGGAAAGAACCGAAGTAAAAGACGAATGAATTTGAATCAAAACGTAGATCGAGAAGAGCAATTTGGCGAGCGAGAGCGACAGTGCTTAAAAAATGGAGCTGAAGCATTTGTGCCGGTGTGGGCAATGCAAAAGCGCGCGCTATTACTGATGAAGAAAACGCACGCGCAAGAACAAAACGTTGGAGACTATTTATACGACTCGCGGGTGCCACTCTCGGCACTCCGTACGATGACTGGTATGCTGAAAACGTATCTGAAATCCGACGAAGAGTCACCCGCCGGAGACATGGCGGATGCCATTATGGCACAGGGAGATATACTAGCAACGTTGAGTCAACAGCTCGAAGATGCATTGTATCCACACGATGGGGGCTCATCTCCGTTTGCTGCTTCCTTACCTCCAACCAGTGACAACCTGTCTTCTTCATCTACCGCTTCTTTCGCTGAATCGAAAATGAACAGCAAAAATAGAAGTATAGGTAAAGCACTGAACCAGCCGCCAAAGAGTGCGTCTCAGAAAATATTCCTACCGTCTTCCTCGAGATCAACAAAGCCGGTTCCAAAGTGCGATGTGACGCCCATTGTAGCCGCGTTATTAGCGACTTCGGAACTCATCGCAAATTCAGCCGGTGTTTCTATGATTGCATCTTTACCCATCCAGGACGGAAGAGAAGGTGCAAATGAAATTTCGACGTGTGTATCTGTGGACGAAAACGTGACGCGTTCCGTAATTGCGCGCATGATTGATTCGGCTCTGGTAATGGCGCCGAGCGACGGACGAATTGACGTCGCCGTTCGACCTCAAACGTTAGAAGTTGATAACTCAATGACACTCGGCGTTTTAGTCGCTGTGCGTGTCACCGATGTAGAAAATAGATTACGGGACACCGTTATTGTACCCGAAGATGATCAATCATTACGAATAGCTGCAGATACGATTCATCAAGCGGGAGGGGTCATGCGCACGATAGAGACGAAAGGCCAAGAGATTGCGAGCGTACAACTGTGGTTACCTTGCTTTTGAAGCGATTGTAATATACGTGTACCCATGAGTACTGGAACCAAAAGGTGGTACAAAATTATTCTATATGAACAAACAAAGACATGAGTTTTTATCCGCTATTGAAAGCTTGACCTCCTGGTTTTCGCCAGTAACCGAAAAGATCGTTTTGATCGCTGTTTTCTCCAAATTCATTCACATTCGACCAATCGTTTCTATTCTCGTTCGCTGAATCTCTAGGTGGAGCAGACACATCAGAAAAAGCTCTCGGCGGTCGAGGCGGCCTCGGAGGCGGAGGTGGAGTGTTTGGTATACCAATATCATCGTATGCAGAACAAGCTCTGCCATAATAAATCTGCATTCGAGCAATATTTCTACATTTGATAGGCACGGCGGCGAAAAGAGTTCTAAATTTGCGCTCGTTGTCGTTCATAGCTTTCTGAAATCGCTCGTCACAGAAGCACAACGCATTGTTGAGAACTTCGATTTGCTCGCAACATCTCGAGAGTAAGCTCAGAGGATTTTTGTCTTCAGTGCCTTCTTTCAAGAACGGAAGCTTGTCGCATTTTTGAGATAGCAACGACTCGGGATTTTGCGAAGCTACTGAGCAAACATCCAGCGTTTCTTGTCGCGGAGGAGGAGTTTCGGAGAAGGATGGAGAATTCGGCGACGAAGGAGGATAAGGTGGATACGGAACATCTTCCGAAGCCGTTAGGGGTGGTGGAGGCGGTTGCAAAAACGCTTGTCTCGGAAATTTCGAACACTTCCATCCGCCATAAACCTCCAAGCCGTTGCATAAATCGTACGCCGCAAGGAACATACTCACAAAATTCGCTTGAGACTGCTGCAAGATGGGAGCTACTTTGTTCTCACAAAAACACTTTTCTTCATTTAACTCGCTCAAAATCAAACAACATGCGTTCTTTCTGTCTTCTTCCTCCTCTGCAAAGTCTCGCATTGATCCACATCCGATACCAACAGAAACATACAAAACGTTTTCTTCTGTGCAAAAACCGTCTCCATACGAAAACGTATCTGATTGTAAAAGACTTCTGCTCGTTGCTGTCGCGCTCACGCGTTTTAAGAAGGGCAAACCGAATGTGATTGCGAGCGCGAGGTACGCAACGATCGCGTGTTGCGATCGCATTATGGAATTTTATGATATAGTCTCCGCGTCGCGACTCTCTGCCGGGAATAAAAAGAGCGCGTCGCGCGATGTTCGAGTATTTTTTATCCCCTCGGTTCATCGAAAACCCAAGAAAACCAACCTCCTTTTAAAATTTTCTCGCGCGCCGGGGGGGTGGGTGCGGGTCTTCTTCTCTGCTCCCTTTTCTTTTAAAAACTATTCAACTTGTGCACGCGTTCCTTCGCTCGTTCGATTCGTTTCGTTAAATTTTGCATCTCCGCTTCAATCGCTCGCGCTTTTTTACTATACTCGGGTAACTTTTTAACCTGCTCGATGAACTCGCGCGAGCGCGACGCCCAAAGCACCGCGTCCTCGGTTAACGGAACAGACTCGAGAATTTGGTTTTGGTGTTCTGACAACTCTTGCAAAAGCTTTTGCACTTCCAAGAGCTGATTACCGTGGGAAGAGACGATGCCTCGAGAAGCGTTGGCGGCCCATTGAGGATCGTGTTTGTTGTTTTGAATGACGTAATCGTCGTTCGAAATTCCATTAGGTAAGATATCGTACGAGGAGGACATCGTACTCGAGCGCAAAAAAAAAGTGAAGACAGCAAAAGGAAAACAATAAGCTCAACAAACAACGATGCAAAAAAACTACGTAGCAGGCATCACAATGTCCTCTATTTCTATCGCGTCCGTTTTATCGAAATTGCAAAATCCGCGAAGTTCAACTCTATCTTTAATCGTTCTGCACAAGACCAAACCTCCTCGCGTGCTCTTTTGGTATCCTCGAAGGAATTTTTCATCCGTGGCCGAGGGAGGAATAATTTTTTCCGAGGAATAGAACGGCGCCAATCCGCAGTGTGCCGATCCCGTGACGGGATCTTCGTCTATGCCTATGTTTGGTCCGAAAAACCTTGACACGAAGTCGCAATCCACCCGCTCGTTATTGGAGAGAGCGGTAACGATAACACCTCTTCCACCAACTTCTTTCAACTTTTCATAGTCGACTTTCCTGTTGGAATCAAAATATATTTCGTCCATGGATGGAACGGAACTTTCGTCCAGGTAAATGAAAGTATCGCCGATTGAATTTTCATACACTGGTAACGCCTCGATAGTCTTATTCTTGTCTCCGAACGCTTCTCTGACGAGCTCCATTCGTCGCGAAGCTTCCTCTTCTGCGATTAGAGCCGGAGGCGACGCTGGAAACGACATCGTAATTGCCCCACTTTCCTCGCATCTTTCGAGTACAAGTTCACCTTTACCGCTGTCGTATACAAACACAATCTCTACTCCAGAGCTTTCTTTCCCACCGCTGTCTGCTGAAATATCGTTGAATACGCACGCAGCAGATGCCAACGAGGCGTGCCCGCACAAACCTACTTCACACGTAGGGGAAAACCATTGGATGTTGAAATATTTTCTACTTTTCTCCGTTCTCGTTACGACTTCCCAAACGAACGCCGTTTCAGACAGACCGAGTTTCCGTGCTATCGCTTGTTTCTCTTCTCTCGATGTATTTTCGCTTTCAGCGCTCGAAAGAACGATAACAGCTGCGGGATTACCTTTCATTTTCTCTTCGTTGGAAGCGGTGTTGTTGTTGCTGTTGTCGTTGTTAACGAACGCGTTGACGACGCGATAAGTGAACGTCTTCATTTTTCTCACATAAACCTTGTGTACCTATCGAACACTATGATTTGTCGAGCTATGATGTCGACGGCAGTACGAACGCGTCGCTCACAGTTGGGACGTTTCCCACGCGAGTGGGTGTGGATTGTGGTTTGTGTGTACTTACTTGGTGTACGTACTGGAGATTTTCGTGCTAACTTTTTTTTGTATCGCAACTAACTTTTCAGCAGCGCCATTGTAATGAAATAAGTACACCACAAGCCACAAAAAAAGAGCGGTGCGATGGCGTTAAAGAACAACGCAACTAAGCTCGATTTCACGGAGAATATTAAAGAGTTTGAGTGTCCCATTTGTCTCGAGCTCATAGTCGGCGCGGCCATTTTACCATGCGGGCACATTTGTTGCATTTACTGTTGCCATTGTTCTATGAACTTGGAGAACTCGCACTGTTTCTTGTGTAAAAAGCGATACACTGCTCTCCCGGGTCTCTCGACGCAACTGTCTCTGTTGATTTTGTCCACCTTTCGCGAGCAGTTCGACGAGCGATTAGAGCGAGAAAAGGAAAGTTCGGAAGAGTTTGAGAAATTCATCTTGCCATTTGTGAAATTTCTCAAAGAGGAGCTGAAGACGAACGCCTCCGCACTCACGGAAAGCGTCACGTGTACGAAATGTAAGCGAACACCAATAGTGAAACCCATAGCTGCCACGTGCGGACATCTGTACTGTCAGAATTGCGTTCGCCGCGGGAATATAAAAAAATGTGTTCTTGATAAGTGTTACGGCGGAGATATCGACAAAGAAGCGGGCGTCGTAAAAGCAATGCAGCACTTACTCGAGAAGATGTACCCGCTCGAGATGAAAGAGCGTATGAAAACCGAGGAGGAGGAGGAGACCGAGAAAGAAGGAGAAGAGCGCTCGATGATGGAAATAGCACAATCTGGGGAAAATGAAGAAGAAGAAAAAGAAGAAGAAGAAATACATTTTGGCGTAGGTTGCGATTTATGTGGAAGTTATCCAATTAAAGGGGAGAGATATCAATGCCTCGATTGCAGAGAAGACGCGAATGGGTGTCCACTTGGCTTTGACTTGTGCGGTAAGTGTAAAGAATTCGACGAAAAAATTGGATTAGATGAATCCAGTGCGAATGCTTTTGCCGCAGCCGGGCGCTTTCGATTTTTGCAAAACCATACGCGAGAACACAGACTGGTCAAAGTTCCGTTTAGAGAATCGTTTTTGCACAGGTTAAAAGCAGCGAATCCACAAATGAGCATCGAACAGATTCTTCGCATAATTAGCATCGCTGGAGAAGAACGGGAACAAGGAGAGGAAGAGGAGGAGGAGGAGGAGGAAGGAGAAGAAGATGAAGATGAAGTAGATGAAGATGAAGATGAATTTGTTTTGTTTGAAGATGAAGAAGAAGAAGAACAAGATGATGATGAAGAAGAAGAAGAAGAAGAAGTGGGAGAAAGAGAAAGAGAAGAATAAAGTACAAATATAGACAAAGTTTTACAACATACAATAATAGAATTAATAATGGATTGAAACAATGAGCACTCATCCATGATACCGTAAAATTTGCCTTGGTTCGTGCATTCTCGCCAACGCTTCTTTTGCCGACTCCTCCGATTCTACAACAAATCCTGCCTTCTCGTAAAGGCGTTTAGCTGCCACATTTTCTGACACCACGTGCACGTAAATCTCCTCCACATTCATCTTCTGTGCATCTTCAATCGCGCGCTCTATGAGTTGTTTTGCTATACCTAAATTTCTACGAGACTCTAATACACAGACGTTACTCATGTAACATCGTTTCTTGCGAGCATTCTCTTCTGTGGGAAACTTTCCAACCAACTCTTCGGCGGGCAAGTTTACGCCGATGTTCAAGTCCAACGTCCCACAAACGATTGCGCTCTTTACGCCCGGAATAACAATCGCGGGATCTTCTGGCACTCTTTCGTCTCCTTCGACCCGTTCTTCTACGGCGACGTAACAGAATACGTCGTTATTTTTGTACGACACGTCTTTGCCCGCTATTTTATTCGATATCGTCTCAAACTCAGCTTCGATTTTTGTCAATCGGTGCGCTCGAATGCTAAATTCAGAGCGGTCTTTGGGATAGGAATAAAAACACAGCGCTCTGACGCACGCCGCGCCACGAATGTCCGCATCTGAGTCGACCATTTTGATTTCTACTGTTGGGTTGTTTTGAACTTTATTGTTGTTTATCGCGTAGCACGTCTTTTTAACATCTGTATTCTTTTTGTTGAAACAGAAGCGGGGCCGCCGTCGGTCGGAACGCGTGGAAGTACTACGTAATGATGATGATGATGATGATGATGATAATGATGACGGAGAAGAGCGATGATGGTATGACATGACGGATGTAAAAGCTATCATCACTCACAGTTGCTCAGAAGAACTTATGTGATGAAGAGCAGAAGAAAAAAAACTGTGCGGTGTAGCGGGTGTCAACACACGGGTTGCGTTAAAATGAGAAACTGTCCGGACTGTATCACTGTCAAATCGACACTCTCGCTGAGTCAGAAAAAACGACACTTTTAACGAGAGGAGGTCATTTATATATAAACAATAATATTCATCAAAAGAGAGATGAGTGTCCCTCCTCACTCAACCTCGTCGTCGTCTCATCACCCTCCTGTTCGCGCTACTTCGTTCGAGAACGTGTGCGTGGAGGATTTGGAGAGAGAAAAGCAAGGTGCGGAAAAAATTACGTTGGAGGATTTACCTTCGACACGTGGTTTAACAACAACGCATGCGCCACCTTCCACTTCAGAGAGAGAAAGGAATACCGCGACAAATACGATAATAGCAAAGAAGAAAGTGGGGAGTGCGAAAAGAAGGGCGAAAGCGTCCTCGTCGTCGTCAAAAGTAGACGACGTTTTGCTCATCTCAACGACGAACGAGACGCGCGCGCGTTTACAAACGCTTCTCTCAGACATTGGCGATGATATTTTTCTCATCGAAAGAGAAGGAGAGGAGGAAGGAACAAACAACAACAACAACAACTACGGAAAAAGAGAAGGAGATGACGAACCTCAACCTTCCTTCCTGGAGGTTGTGTACTCCATCGGTGAGCACTTTCTCCAGTTTCCGAACCATGCCATGCCCAAGTGGTCGGTCTTTGCCGCGCACGCTATTAAAATCCTACTGAAAAGAACAGACTTGGCGACCGAGTTGCGAAAAGAGGAGAACCGAAAGAACAGACGGGCGCTGTTGACGTTGTTGCTATGTTTCACACGCATCACGAGTTTACACAAAAAGATAAAAGATGAGGTCGAGTCCGCTACCCACATGAATAACAGCTTCTCGAACGCGGAAGTGTTCCCGAGAACATCGTCCACGACATCGTCGTCATCGTTCGGTGCAATCAGAAAGAAAGATATCGTGGCTGCGGACGATCCCTCCACGCAAAAACTCACGATGGAGTGTTTCAAGACGTGCGAAAACTGTAAAACGATGTACGAAGGCGTAAAAATGATACAATCTTGCGTCGCACTCGCCATCATATTAACGCTACCACAGTTAAACACGAACAACAATAACAGTAACAGTAGCAGTAATAGTGAAAGCAACTTTAGCAGCGCCGCAGAAAATAGAAACGCGCAAAAAAGACTCCATTCGCCAGGATCGGCGGCGCAACAAGGAAGAAAAAATTCCTTCACCTCCTCTCGAGAAAGTTCTGCTTCTCCCTCTCTTGAAATAAGTGCGAGTAATAACAACCACATATTTTCGAGTGGGTATAATCGCGGTTCATCGCCGAATCGGATGTCTCCAATGGATTCTCCTACGTCGCACTCGCGCACACTGCTGGGGTCCTCGCCTCTGGGCCAATCCTACGCGACCAGAATTTCAAACGAATTCTCGAGATTTTCAAACGTCTCCACGATTGCGCAGACATTAGCAGCGAACGATGTCGAACGCGAAGATGCGTTTGATAATAGTAAATACTCTTCGCAATCTCCAACTCGACGGACCAAGTATGAAGCGGCGTCCGTGCAGGACGGCGTGGGGTCCCCCACCGGAGCGGGACCAGGCAGTCGCGTCGGTCGAGGAGTCATGAGAAATCCATCTCGAATATTCTACAGAGCTGATATGGAGCTTGATGACGATGAAAATTTCGACAGTTTACGCTCAAACGCACAAAGTGGTGCGCATGAAGGAGAACAACTCAGTCCAGAGAGTCAACGGAAGATGACGTCCGTGTGCAGAATATGCGAGAAACCCGTACCGCTATCAGAGCTCGTGGCACATTCTGCGTGCTGTGCGAGTAGTCCATTGAGTTCACCGCGAGGTGATAAGCACTCGAGGCAGCGTTCGATGTCACCGGTGGACTATCTGCGCTCTTCCTCGCTTTCGTCTTCCTTTGAAGAAAAAATGAGAGTCTCGGAGTTGAGCAGATCTCTGAGCGGCAACACAAACTCTTCGGACAGAGATGATCTTCTCGACTATGAAGGAAGTGGTAATACCACCGATATCGGCAATACTATGTCGTCGCAACCGCGAGTATCCGTAGAAGATTTCGAGGTGCTCAAACTTATATCCTCGGGCGCCCACGGTCGCGTTTTCCTGGCAAAAAAGCGAGCTACGGGAGATATATACGCTATCAAAGCGATTAAGAAAAGAGATTTGGTGTTTAGAAACACAATCTCTCGCCTGAAAGAAGAACGCGACGCGCTCGTTTTAGCGGCGAATCCATTCGTTATCAAGTTATTCTACGCCTTCTCATCGGCGCGACACGTGTACTTTGTGACGGAGTATGCGAACGGTGGCGATTTATATAGCCTGTTGAAACAGCTCGGCTCTTTAGAAGAGAGCATGGCGCGAAAGTATGCAAGTGAAGTCGTTCTTGCTCTAGAATACGTACATTCGGTCGGCGTGACTCATCGCGATTTAAAACCAGACAATCTTCTCATTTCCTCTGATGGACATTTGAAGCTCGCGGACTTTGGCCTGAGCTTTGTCGGAGCGTCGAGAGACGATAATATCGTTCCCAAAACGAGCAACGAAAAGTCCCCCCATCATCGCTCGGGGAGCGTCAGCTCTGAAGCGCTAGGTAACGAAAAGGAGAAGATGGCAGTGGGAACTCCAGACTACTTGGCACCGGAAGTTTTGCTTTGTGAAACGGAAGAGATTTCCCAATCCGTTGATTGGTGGAGTTTGGGTATCATCATATTTGAAATGCTTTCAGGCGTTCCGCCTTTCCACGCGCCGACGCCCGCGGATATTTTCGATAACATTCTCGCAGGCTACGATGCGTATAACGTTGACGATACTTATCCAGATGATGTGACGCACGAGGCTAAGAATGTGGTAAAATGCCTGTTAGAATCTGAACCGGATGTGCGCCTCGGGGCCCTACTTCTCGGGGGCTCTGAGAGCGTGAAGACGCACCCGTGGTTTACAGATATTGATTGGGACAATGGTCATTCAGAGGCTAACTTTGTGCCAAACGTTTCCAATATTCGTGACACTAGTTATTTCATAAAGCGTTCGTCCCATAATTCGTCACAATCTGCCCGCCCGAGTTCCGAAGAGAGCTCAGACAGCGCTGGCGCAAACACCGTGGACACTGAATACAGAAGCTCCTTATCACAACTCCGTTCATCCAAGGGTGGCCCTACTCCGGGAGAAAGAAAGAAAGAACCTACGTTTGAGTCGTACGAAAGTGGCGAGGAAGACGATGTTGTTATTGATGACGACGCGTACGAGGAAGATTTTGGGGATTTCAACTTCATTAACTTAGCCGAACTGGCTCGTATGAATTTGACGAGCGAAGGAAATAGTTAGGGGTAGCAAATTATAGTTTTAGAATGTTGAAAAAATGCGATACCGCGTTGAATGGTTATATTAATCAGCATACAGCATCTCTGGGACGCCCGCGCGATGGTACTCATCACTACCACTACCTAGCATATAGCGCACTAAAAATATGGTGTTACAAATTAATCCTAAGTTCATTTTACGTCGCGAGCCACACACTCGGCGAAAAGCTGCGAAATTTGTTCCGATGACTTGGTCTTTAAAGTCGCAGATACCTTCAAAAAGTCTCTTTTAAACCGTCTCAATTCAACGAGAGTAGGTTGTCTGACGCAACGGATAGGTTTAAGCCTTGTGCTGCTGTCCTTCCCATTCACATCTTCAAACGTATACGTCGTCGGTTCAGAAACGCCTAGGGGATTAGCAGAATTTTGCTTGGCAATTGAATCTATGACGCATTGTATAGCTTTGTCCAGAGAGTATCTCAAATTCGTATCGCTTAATCGAGTCGTCGCTGTTGCAAATGTTGGGCGCAAACTTTTTCTCGATGCACCATCGATAGCGGCGTTTCTCGCGAAGGATTCTTCTAAGTCTGTCATTTCCTCTCCGTCACTAGTGCCAGTCCTCATCAAAACAGTTTCATCCTTGGAACTTGCCTCTCCTGAAACCATCCGAACGATGGCGTCAAATATCATTTCACCATCGACAAATATTTGCGCGTCGTTTTCTTTGCTCGTGTTCATACATTCTTCCTTATTTTTCGAGTCTTCCGAGAAATCGCCCGACGGCATCGGTTTGGATTTTAGCGTAAACATTGGCTTATGCCAACGATCCCGCGTATCGGGAACCTCGTACCTGTTACACAAATCCTCAAAGATGGGAGCGTCGTACGCTTCAACCGACGCATCATCTACATTCAACGCCGCACTTTGGTTTCTAGATGTGACAACTTCGCGCGAGTCAGCGCAAAATACAGTCACGCAACGACACGCATTTTCTCGCGCTATGCACCACAGCTGATATCGAAAACCTTTAACCAAATTCAAAGAGTCTAAGATGACGTGAGGGCCATTTGGCCTAAGGTACCTCTCCACCGTCGATTGTAATGTCTGACGCGTAATCTTTTCCATTCGTGCATCTTTATACGCCCTATTTCGTTTCAAACTTAAAGAAGGTTCATCCACGAGCACGCACTCTTCGCCGGCGTCAAGCAGTCGGCGCAGCACGTCTTTCGCGACGAGTGACTTGTTCGACTTTGGTAGCCCTGTCAAGATGATCAAGCACGATGGCGGTTTGCTCGACATTCAATCACTTACTCTTCCGCGCGATACGTATATTCTCTTCACTTCTCTTCTTCCTTTTTCATTCTGTATGATGAGCTCGTTCTTCGCTCTCTTTTCCAATGCGAAATCGTTCTACGCGGAGTTTTTTTGTATGGGGGGGGGTGGCAAATCTTCATATTTAAAAGAGGAGTTACGGTTTCTTTCTACGAACGCGTTGTTAACTATTGCTCAAACTACAACCTAATTCAATGTGTAAGATTAAGACGACTTTATGCCCGCCTTAGCCTCTAAAGCTTTAATTCGTCTGTCTTGCTCTTTCAATGCATTCACGAGCATGTAAACTAAAGCCGTTGGATCCGTCGCGTGAGAGCCATCCGCATTCTTCACTAGCATTTCAGGAGCAAACTTTTCCGCATCATTTGCCTCTATTCCAAACAAAGTTCTGGATCCGTCTGCGCTGACGTATGACTTTGGCGCGAGATTACGTACGACTTCCATGCCTTTCGTATACAAGGACTGCTTCCGGTCTTGCACAACTTTCTCATCAAATACAAACATACCACCACCTGTTTTACGAACGTCGTCGTGCTGCATAACTACTTGGTTTACGTTAGTGCTTCGCGCCGAGGCCAGTGACGCATCGCCGAAAACTACCGAACCTTTGTGCAAAGCGCTCGACATCCGTCCAGATAAGACAGAAGAAAAATGACCGCTTGCTTTGTTATTTTCTCCACCGGCAACGTGCGAACCACCACCCGAAGCTTCGTTATTTGAGCCGCCAACGATTGTTGCATCGCTCGCCTTGACTGTGTTATTGTAGCCTCCAACGATTACGCCGTATGTTTCCTCGACCTTATTATACCCGCCTCCTACAATCACGGTAAAGTTCGACGTCGCAGAGTTTGCTAAACCTCCAACAATTGCGCCGTGGTCGTGCGAAACAGAGTTCAACGCTCCGCCCAAGACGGAAGAGTGCACTCCGTTCGCATTATTGTACTCTCCGCCGCCGACGCAGGATCCATCTCCAATTGCCTTGTTAAACACGCCTCCGTTGACGACGGAATCGACACCTCCAGCAACATTGTTCGCACCACCATTCGCAACAGATCCTGCTTTCAACGCCATGTTCAATTCACCACCGTTCACTGTGGATGCAACTTCGAATGCGCGATTTTGTCCGCCTCCGTTGACCGTGGAATCATCTTTCGCGCCTTCGTTATCGTACCCACCATTTATAGTCGCGTACGCGCCTTTCGCTCTGTTATTCAAACCACCATTCACAGTTGGATGACCGTCGTTTTCATTCCAGGCGATGTTGTACGCACCTCCGTTGATAGTACATCCAACACCTTTAGCAAAATGTCCGCCGGTAGCGTTTGTGCAAACGCCGCATCCGGCGATGCCGCGCGAGCGCGTCATCGGAACTAAAAGCGCCGGATGCGGGACCAGAGGTTTCGTCATTGCCCCTTGCGCAGCTTCCTCCCTTTTTGCTTTGTCGATGGCTAATATTTTCTCCTGCGCTTTCTTTTTCATCGATTCGGTTAAACTTTGCTGAGAGTGTGTATCCAGACCAAATCTGCGAAGTAACCGTTTCGTCTCTGGATCTTTGAACTTCTCCTTATCACGAGCAGCTTCGCGAGCGAGTTTCATGTATTCGGAATCTTTCATCTTGACTGCACTTTTCGTTCCATCAATTCTTCCCATGTTCTTTTCCGCGATTTTGATCACCTCTTCGTTCCCAGTGTCAACTTCGACCCACATGCCGCCGACGTTCTCGTACGTCTTGCCATTTTCGACTTTTCTGTTTTCATCGTTTGCGTTTTCGTCGTCGTCGTCGTCGTCATTCTCTTTAAATCCAGCTTCGGCTCGATTGAATTCGAGCGTCCCTTTCAATCGTTCGTCTCTTTCGTCCAAGTCTTCGAATTGCTTCTCGAGTTCTTGATGTCGCTTCTCAGCTTCGCGCAACTTATCCGAGCCAAAACTCGCCGGTCGTTCAACCTTTGGAATCATTTTGGGTTCTATTTTGGGACTCGCAGATTTCGGAACCATGTCTTCTTCATTGGAGTCGTTGACGTCATCGCCATCCATTTCTGAGTCCTCGATGTCATCCAAATCATCGATGTCTTCGTTCTCTTCTTCGACAGCTTTTTTCGTTGCTGTTGTTACTTTCGGCGAAGAAGAAGATTTGCTCGTTCCAACACCAACGGTACCGTGCGCGTGCGTCGAAGGACTCGCCGAACCTTTCACGTGCGCGTCGTGATGTGCATTCATAGAGTGCACGTTGATGGCACCTCCAATGACGCACAACGCTGCCGCGAGGAGCAGAATACATCGAGGTAAATCCAAGCCTAAAAATCCAAAGGATCGTCGTCGGTGCCGGTTGTTCACGTGGAATAGTCCACCCCGTCGCAATCCACTACCACGTCTGCCTCCGCCAGCGTAGCGCATCATTTTCAAACGTGCTTATAATGCGAGCGTGCGTGTGTGTGTCTGTGTGTTTATATCTTTTACGTTATGAGCTTTTATCTCTTGTTTTTAGTTTTGAATCGTGGTTTGTGTGTACGAGTACGCGTACTTATTTTGGTGAAGAAAATTCAAAACGAGAGGTGAGAGGTAGGAAAACAAAGCCACAACCCCTAACTTTAATCCGCACGTTTATTCGTATAATCCATCGTAAAACGCATTTATGTACATAAAGAGTCACCGATAAGAGCACAATCGAAAATACAGGAGCATGAGTTTATCCACCTTCCGCGTGGTAGGTTCTCGTCGTCGTGCCTCCACCAGCGGTAAAGAGCTCTCTGCGATAGTTTTGGAAAGCTTTTTGTCGTCGTCCTCCTCCTCACCTCCGTCAACGACGACGCGCTCGTATTTCCAAAGCAACGACGACCTGCACAGAGTGCAGCGAGGCGGTTACTCAGCGCCATCGATTTCTCGCGGTTCAATAACGTCAAACTACCGTTCTCGTGCCAATCCCTGGAGGCGCGGATATGCCGCATCATCAATGACAACAGCAGCAGGAGAAAGCTCTTTCGAGCTCGTCTCTTCAACCGTAGCAAACGCGTTAGTCCACGTTCAAATGCACTCGGGTTTACCGTGGTGGGCAACGCTAGGCGCCACTGCATGCATCGTTCGCATCTCCATGCTCCCAGTGGTATCAAAACAAATGCACGCGAGCGTTTTAATTGCACATGCAACTTCCGTTTTGCAAGGCAAAAAGAAACGCGAAGCGGAAAGACTCGCCAACAATGATGCCGCTTCGGTCAACAATGTTCCCGAAAAAGCATCATTATCTAGCGATATCTCTGAAACTTTGCGAATAGCGAACGCGATTCGAAAGCGATTACCAGATGGGTCCACTGCACCGCATCCGTACTGGCTTCTCGCGGCTCCGATGATTCAACTCCCCACGTTTGTTTGTGCCATTTCAGGGGTTCGAAGTTTAATTGCGAAAGCATCAAACGATGTTGCTTCCGGTCATCAGAGTGCTTTGTATGCGGATCTCTCTAACGGTGGTATGATGTGGTTTAGAGATTTAACGTTGAGCGGTTTAGATTTAACGAATTTATACGCGCCAATGGGCATGTACGGCGTAATTCTACCTTCGCTCACGGCTGCAATGGTGTTTGCTAATATAGATTTGAATTTTGGGAAAATAGCGAGTGCGAACCCGAGAGGAATACAGGCATCTATAAAGCTATTACTGGAGTGGATGTGTGTCCCTATATTGATTGTAGGCATGCAATTGCCGCAAGCAGTTCATTGCTATTGGCTCGCAGGAAGTACGTATTCCTATCTCCAATCGAGTGCGATACGGAGCGAGATTGGAAAAAAATCAAAGATTTTAGGCACAGCTGATCTTGAGCGCGAGTTGAAAAAATTGTCGCAGCGAGGCGTAGATAGTGCTATAGCGTTTGACAACAACATTACTCTCGCGCCGTCCGAGAATGACGCGCGCGTTTTAGATTCACCCTCGCCAAAGCTATCGAAGGACATGGAGGATGGGTTAGTGAGAGCGGCCGAATTGAAAGCTTCCGGAAAAGCAATAGAGGCGTGCAGAGAGATAGAAAAGTTATTGTTAGCAAATAATGAAGAGGATAGAAACGCTAGCGATGGGCAGAGTTATAACACTTCGCGCATAGATACGTCGCGAGGGCATCCTTCGTTGTGGTATGCGCTAGCACAAACGCGAGCCTCGATGAAAAATTGGAAGCATGCCGCGGCTGCGTACGAAGCAAGCGCGAGACTCGAACCAGACGCATCGAAGCGCGGGAAAGCACTTTTTGGAGCCGGTATCAGTAGAGGAAAATTGAGCGATGTGGTAAAAGCCGTCGATGCGCTACAAGAAGCGCACAATCTGCTCCCGAAGGATGTATCAATCATGATTGCGTTGGCGTCATCACATAAAATGAACGGAGATTCTGACACCGCTCTTGCCGTGTTGAAGAATGCGGCTCGAGAAAAACCAGAAATTCATAAAGCATACGTAGAACCGTTAGAGCGCGAACTAGAACAGAATAGAAACGAGTTGTAAAATAGGCATGATATGTAACGCATAAAGGTACCAATGGTACTTCAGTGGTATTTCAATTTTACTTTTTTACACGCGTATCTCGTTCTATTTGGTCTTCTCAGCCCAACACTCGTTATTTTACCCAACTATACTATATATCTATCCAACGCTTCGATCTTGCGGGCGCACGTAATCCAATCCTAACGCCGCGAAGATGTCTTGTTCGGTAACAGTCTCAACTCTTCTCGATTTGTTTCGATCCATGTACAAACCCTTATCGTCTAAATGCCAACCCATCATGTGCGTGTATGTGCGCATCGATCGGTTGAAGCGACCGCTTCCGGTAAAATACAGTAATGCCGTCGCGAACTCTTTCGGCTCGTAAATTTTGATATCAAGCCTGCGATGCTTGCGGTTTTCTTTGCCGTCTGGGAGCATACAGACACCCATGAAGTTGTCCTGACCAAACGTACCTTGGGACAATCTCGCTGAAATCAAGCCTCTTCGATCGATATCATCGACAATCTTTTGCAACACGCCATCTTTCCTCTGATTCTCTCTTAAACACACCAAGACGTCAACGTCGCCGCAGGTCGCTTTTCCTCTTCGATACGAGCCGGCAACCTCAACTTGAGCGCCTCTCACAATCTTCTCGACAGTTTTTCGAACAAAATCGCCAATCTCTTTCGCCTCTTCACGCGGAATGCGCTCTTCCAAATCCTCGAGATACTCCAAACTTATGCGCATATCCCTTTTCAGAATATTGCTTGGATCGCCGCCAGCCAGAAGTGCGCGCAAGTCCTCGACCGATTTCAAGTTAAATCGATTGTAAAACTTGAGCGCAGTTTTTGTTCCAATGCCGTGCAACCTAGACATGTCTTTCACCGCGACGACAAGAGGATCTTTCAAAAATGCTTCGTATTCCGGTAACGCTTTAAACGAAACGGCATACTTGAGCTTATTGCACATGCTCTCTCCCATGCCTTGGCCACCGCGCCTATTTTTCTCGATGAATTTGTCGATGTTATTTGGCGTCAACTCGTACGGCGTTTTCTCCAGCAAACGCGCTATCTTAACATACGCATTTCCTCGGCCTCTTTGTTGCTTGTTATCCGGGTAGAGATCTTGAAGCATTGCTCCGTAATCCGAGAACATGTCGATTAAGGATGTATTTGTGTCTTGGTTTCCGCTGCGGTCGCCAGGTTGACATATGAAATGCTTCTTCAGCTTTTTCATATTTTCCAAGCTGTGGTAGTATTTCTGCTGAACGTCGCTTTCCATCGACGCTTGCTTGGATGTGGTCTCCACCAAAGTTTGTTCTCCATTACTCTCTTTGAAGGAAACCTTGCCTTCCAGAAAAGCTTCTGCTGCAACCTCTAATGAATATCCAAAGTGAACGAGAGCGATGCGAGCCTGTTCGATCGTGAGTTGAGCAAGCTCCATGAGAGTCATGATTTCTTCATCGTGAAGGCTTTCTTCCATCTTTTTTTCTTTCTTCTGCTTTCCTTCTCTTTTCGGTACTTCTTGCGCTACTTTCTTCATCGTTGAAGTCGTTGTACCCGCAACTATGACAAAGGACCATTTTTCCTCGATGGGTGAAATAATTTTTTTCTCTTTTAAGCACGCCGCGATGTACTCCGGCGAGACAAACTTCGTAACGCAATCATCCGGCACGCTCTTTTCGTACTTGGTAAATCCTTCTCTCGTCGTGACTACGTGCGAAACTCCAATCTCGTCTTCTTTTTTCTTCGCGTTTTTCTTTTTCTTCTTTGAATCAATCTTTGATTTATGATTTCCAGCTTTCGTAAAGTCTTCCACGCGACCGATTAAAAGCGCATTTGAATCAATCATCGATTTTTCTAAATGGGGGACGACTAACCCTCCCAGTTTATCCGGAACGTTTTTTGAAAAGATATCGAACCTTGTTTTACCTATGCTAGAGTCTATGTAAACAACAAACGGGATTTTATCATCGTCGTCGCTTTCATCGTTGTCGTCAGCATCCCTCAAAGACGCTTTCTTACGCTTTCTTTGCTCATCCTTCAAAACGCTTTCGCGCAACGAGCGGTAAGGTTCCCTTGCACTCTTCTTCTCCAACACACTTTCGTCCAAAACACCATAAACGGACTTTGCGTTCAACGCGATGTCTGATGTGTGCATTGACGCCGTGACTTCTACGTCCTTTGATGTATTAATTGTTGTTGATGTAGTAATTGTCGTATCACTTTTGCTATTGTTCGCGACGTTTCGAAACGGTTTTTGTTTGGGAAGTTTCACGTCCGGCTTCACAGTCTCCGTGAGCTCGTCGTCACCATCTCCTCTGTCGTCTTTCTTTTCTTTCCTAATTTGCCGTTCTCTCGTTTTGCGCATGGGCTTACCCCCGGCGAGATCGTCGATGACTTGTAAGAAACTCATTATTGTATTGTGAGCACTTTTTTCCTATTCTTCCTCTCCTTCCTCTCGTTCTTCTTCGAGTTCTTCCTCTTCTTCTTCGCTCACGCCTTGTTCGTCTTCTTCCATGGCATTTCCACCTTCGTTATCTTCCAAATCTGAATCTGCTTGGTTCGCGATGTTATTGTCGCTTCCTGCGCCTCCTCCTTGACCTCCTCCGATGCCTCCGATGCTTCCTCTTCTGTTCTTCGTTCTTCCAATAATCGCTCTCCGAGAGTGCAACGTTCTAACGGAATGTAAGCGTTTCGCGTGCGCTCTTTCCAACGCCAACAAGTCGTCGTAAACTATCTCCGCTTCGATGGTACTTCTCGTCGCTGAGGCAAGAGTCGATATTGTTCTCGGAAAGCTGCTTCCTTGCACCGGAGGAAGAGACATGTATTCTTCTTCGTAGTTGTAAAGTACTCACTCGTCTTCGTTTTTGAAGTTTGAAGGCGTGAAAAAAAGAGAGGAGAGAGTCTTTGCAGAGAGAGAGAAAAACGAGAGAATTGTCGCGTCACCTTTTCTCACGCGCGCTCTTGCACAAAGAACATCAGAGCGAACAACAGGTCACGAGAAAAGATGTATCCGACGCTCCCCGATAGGTACACCGAGCAGCACAATCAGCAACACCATCCACAAGCTCATCATCACCATCAACACCATCAACACCATCAACAACAACAACAACAACAACAACAATTCTTTAACTCGCAAGGTGCCTTTTCGTCAAATCAAGGAGGCAGAGCGCAAAAACCGAACGAAGTTACCGGTGCACCGGATGGAAATCAGCGTTACAAGGCGACATTGTTTCCTTTAAGCGACGAACACGACGTGCAATCAGCAATCGTGCAAGTTGGAATCGATGGTGTGGTGATATTCAATGAAACGCAAACAGAGGAAGTTTGTACCTCGCCGATGAATAAAATATCCGCATGGCAACAAATCGACGATAGCATGTTCCGAATCGTCTGCGACGATAACAAAAAAGTTCCCAGTCGAGAGATAGTGATCACCGCAGATAATGCCACGACCGGAGCAATCATTGATTCGTTGTTATCTGGGGCGTTTCAATGGTGCGAGTTGAACAGTTACGAAGGAAGCTTGACGATTGTTTGCGACGATAGCAACGAGTGGACGAACTTGAGCTCAGACTTTAACGTAGCGAAACGTCGAAGAGAAATATCTACAGAATATAACAACGCAACAGCAACAACGACCATTGGGTCGAGCGCGATGAGTAGCGGTGCAGGTATTGCGTACTGGGAAAAACCGTACGAGCACTCGGGCTGGCTGTGGAAAAAAGGAGAAACTGTTCGAATGTGGCGCAGACGATTCTTCATTCTCAAGAGTAACCACATATTTTGGTTCAAGTCAGCTGATGTTACTGCAAAAACGCCGCCTAGAGGTACCATTCCGTTATCTCGCGTCGATTCTGTCTCGCCGGCAGCGGCGCGTGATGCGGGAAAAAGTCATTCGCTTACGCTCGAAGGCGCGTTTTGTGAGCGCATCGGGGCGAGGCATTTAGCCGCTGATAGCGACCAAGAACGCGACGGTTGGATTTCCGCACTTCGAACAAGTAGTGTTGCTTCTGAAGCACAAAATCGACAACCAACGACTGTTGTCGTGAAATCCCCGCCTCCGGCCACTACTTCAGCGTTGGGAAACAAGTTGAAGAGCGCTTATGTGACGTCTTCTTCTCCTTCCAATCCACCTCCACAAAGTTTTAGACAGCAACCAACCTCTACGTCGTCGCCAATTTCAGTAAGATCACCACCAACTATTTCGGTATCGACTTATTCCAGCGGGCAACCACAATCTCAGCCTGAACTCCCGCCGTTGCCGTTTCAGCATCCTGGCGTCGCGACAAGTCACTCTCGAAATCACGTCGTTCAAACACCGCAGAATCCTCAACAAGTATACTACACGCCGCAAGGCAGAGCATACATCGTTGATCCTTTAACGGGCCAATCAAAATGGTGTTAAGTTGTAGAGTGTAAATCAGCTAAATGTGTAAATTGAAAATGTAAAAAGACTAATAGATATGCGCATCCCGTACTTATTAGGTCCCGCGCTCGAATTGTTTACGGATTAGTGCAGTTCAATGCTTTGATTTGATCGAAAACCGCGCAGATTCGAAGTCGTCCATCTGCTCACTCGTCTTTCTGCTCGTCTTTCTGCTCACAAACTGAACACCTAATACAAATTTA
>Ga0255765_1000126_pt1 | contig 94135 bp, 66 predicted proteins | sample 041ome_8_FD_179965 | JGI IMG/M metagenome (GOLD analysis project Ga0255765, IMG submission 179965) | Coastal salt marsh microbial communities from the Groves Creek Marsh, Skidaway Island, Georgia - 041407BS metaG (version 2) | ecosystem: Environmental > Aquatic > Marine > Intertidal zone > Salt...
AATGATTGCTTTTCGTCGGTAAGAGAGCCCTTGGATCCCTTTCGAAAGCGCGAGGAACCTCCGCGCGGTGATCGATTGGTCGCCGTACACGCCCACAACGACGCGTCCGATTTTTTGTCCATCGACTGCAAAATCAAAGAAAACGGTATTCGTTACGGCAGGAGATGCAGCCGCCGCAAAGGCGGGGAAACAGAAACCAAGCGAAGATGCACTGACGATGGACGCTGCCGTGGATGCGAGCACGTCTCTCCTGCTCGGCGTGAACGCGTTTAAATGATCGTTTTCTTCGTCTTCCGCGTCGTTACATTCGACGGATCCATTTCTTAGAGCGTATCTTTCGCGTGCACTTCTCCGCCGAAAAGCACGCTGGTGAGAAGAGACGGTCAGAGGCGACAATGCGGGTGCGAAAGAACGCATCGTATTTTTTGTGTGCGCGTCGGTGTTTTTTTCTATGTGCTCCCGAGCGTCGACGAGTAGTCTTATCGAACTAATGAAGATATTTTTACACATAAAGCTCTCTTTCTCTCTCTCTCTCTCTATACTAAAAAATGCCAGAGGACGCTCCGCCCGGAGGTGCTAAAACTCTGGACGTATTTCTCCCAGTCAGAAAGTTCCCGACGTTTTGCGAACTCGACCGAGCGTAGTTATTGTTGTTGGTATTCTCGTTGCCCAGCGGTGCGCGGTAGTTTTGCGTGCTTCCAGCGTTCGTCGACGACACGCACCCGCCCGCGATACTTTTCGCCGTATTCTTCTTGACCACCACCACGCGAACGCCGTTCGCGATCATCTCCTCCAATCTTTCCACTAAAGTTTCTTTCGACCCGGCCGGTTGTATGTTGTTATTTCTGCAAAGTATTCTGAGATCTGGAAGGGTCATCGATTTGATCGTGGACGGGTCGATCGATGGTTCTTCCTCGTCGTCTTCGTCGTATCTCGCAGAAAAGTTAGTTGCAAATCTCGTCGACCCACTCGCGTGCACATCCTCCTCTATTTCACCGCCCAAAGTGAAGCTCTGCGTCCCACCGGGCGCTTGCAACACTCTCGAGGTGTTTCTCCCAGTCATGACGTTGCCGCAGTTTTGGTCGCCGCCAGAGGCGAACGCGTTTGCCGATGCCGTTCTGTGTTGGATGAGAAAGGGGAGAGAGAGAGAGTTTAGTTCCCCGTTCGGGAAAAAGTGGATTTGTGTAAAAAGAAAAAAGAACGCGCGCGAAAATGAAGAGATGCGAAGGTACATCGAGCACGCACGTGGCGTCGTTACTGAACTGGTGGTGCATTTTCGTAGGAGTAGTTTTGTTTGTCTGCGCGAGCTAGTGCGTGTGTGTGTTTTATAATGGCGCGTGTTCTCTTCAACTTTGTATGTATTTTGACTTTTTTCGTATGTTTTTGACTTCTTTTCTCTCTCTCTCTTTTCGATGTGCGACTGTCGCGGCGTAAACTCACACAGTCCGTCAATCCAAGCCCCACTGATTTAAGGGTAAAAAGACTCGAGTTCCCTCGAGTTCCGATGTGAGATAGTCCCACGACCGACCCCCGCATCTTGGGGTTTTGCGGTTCTCGTCACAAAAATGCTTTAAGTACGCGTAGCACTTTCCTTTGTCTCTCGTGTGCCGGTCTCGGTACAAGGTACGAAAGGTTTCCGCCTTGGGACGCGCCCCTTTTTCGATGATGTATTTGAAAATATCAAAGTCACCAATTCGCGCACAAGCAGTCGCGGTTAATTTTGAAAACTTATAAGGAAAGTTTTCGATCGCGTAGCGAATGATGTCTAAGCTTTTTGTTTGAGTGATGATCTCATTAATATGATTATATTTGTTACTCGTATATGTAAAATGAAACTTAAACTGAGATACCGAAGAGAGGTCTTCCGGACGGACGCGAAGGCGACGAAATCCCGCAAACTTCATCGCTTTTCTACTCTCTCGATTCACCTGACGCAAAAACAATCGCTCGCACCTCCCGAGTTTAGGCAGCACGTGCTTCTCGAACGCATCGCGCTGCTCCGTGAACACTTTAAACAACGGAGAAGGACCGCGTTCTATCGCGGTATCGAGCGTTCGGTATTCCTCGCATTTCTCCACGAATCCTTCGGCAATCACGAAATGATCGAAAGAAGTGTCCAATTCACGCAGCGCGCGCTTGAGTTCAGCCATGCCGACGTCCTTTTTCGCCTCAACGCTCATCGTTTTTTTTACTCGGAACTTTTGCGCGTATTTTTTGACGCATTGCTTCGATATCGTCACACATTTTCCCGAGAGAAAAAGTAACAACATCGACATGTCCTCGACCCAGAAACCGTTCGCGCTGTTAAACGCGTGCAGAAAGAACGCGAAAGCGAGCGCGAACAACGCGCTCCGCGCGTTGCTTCTCGTTCTCGCGTCGGTTATGTTTTCGTCCGCCACGGTCGCGGTCGAAGCTAGAAAACTCCAAGATACAAATACGCTTCCGAGCGAAGACGTCTTGTCCGAGCGCGAGTTGAAAGGCGAAGCGATGGCACCGTCGTCGTCGGTGCCGACGACGACGACGACGGCGGCGATGGAGGAGGTGCCGATGAGTGTCGAGGAAGGAGAGGTGCCGATGAGGCGTAAACTTTTGCAAGAACTCGGGAACGGTCCTGTCCCGAGTGATGAGGACAATTTTCTTGGGGAAGTCCTCGATGAGATCGAGGAGGCACTGGCGCCGGCACCGGCGCCAGCGACGACTACGATGGCGGAAGAAGAAGGTGGAGAAGAAGTTTTGCCACCATTTAGGAAGTTGCTTCAGATGGGTATGGGGGATATGATGCCGGACGTGACGGGGATGCCTGATCCGTTACCTCCAAGCGGTAGTGCCACGATGGGCGAAGCGCCCGCGCCTGCGCCAGCTGTTGTTACCACAGCTGAGGAAGAGATCGTCGACGAAGCCGTAATTCCGCCTGGAAGAAAGCTACTTCAAGAAAAAGGTGAAGTCGTGATGGACGAATCCATCGCAATTCCACCAGCTGAAGCGCCAGCGATGGCACCGGCTCCCTCGGAAGACTTGTCGACGATGACCATTGAAGAGACGCCCGGTCGAAAGCTCCTTCAAGAAGAACTCGAACCGGTTGTGAACGGTGAAGAGCAGCAAGAAGTACCAACAACGATGGAAGGTGAAGAAGACGCTGCCGCCGCCGAAGCACCTTCTCCAATCATCGGTACTTTTGAAATAACAACAATCACTGGAACCATTACCTCGGAGGACTACGATCCGAACGGAACCGGGCCGAACTAAAAAAGAGTAAGAGAGAGAGAAAGAAAGAGATTAAAAGAGAGACAAATGCAAGAGCAATCACGAAATCTTGCGCATACGTCAAGAACGATACTATAATTTGAGAAGAGATGGAGAAGAGAGAGAATAAGACGCATGCGGTACTCCTAGCGTTAAATTTGTAACGAACAGCCAGTACATCCATCCAGCTCTCACAAGTTTTTCCCCCATTTTTAACAGAAACACACAATGAACGGCGAACTCGCGTTCGCGTACACCGGCGAGTACTCCAGGCACAACCCAAATCTACCTCACGGACACGGATGCGTTTTATATCATCACGGCGGGGGCATGTATCTCGGCCAATTCGTCAACGGGAAACGACACGGAAAAGGAGAGCTCACGTTAGGTAACGCGTTCGAGAATGCGGGAAAAGGTGTTGCCAAATTTACGGGGGAATGGAAGCATGACCTGTTCGATGGCGACGAAAATGAATTTTTAAACGGCGCCGGGATGAGGTTGAAAGGTTCGTGGAAGCGCGGGAGTCCCGAACACGGCGTGGAATTTAACGAAGAAGAGGAGAAGTTGGGTTTTGTAGAGTACCACGGTAGTTACAGGAACAACAAGAGACAAGGGGAAATGTGCTTCGAGCGAAAGCGCGACGGTGGTGTCATTATTGGTGGGTTCAAGGAAGGGAAGATGCACGGTTGCTGCGCCTACTTGTATCCAGTATGCAGTAGCAGTAGTATTGAACGTTCTTTGTTCACGAAATCGAAAGATAGTGTGTTAGAATATTGGGACGAATCGAAGAGACCGGGTATGCGAGGCATTTTTTACGAAGGCAGGTTACTCAAGGATACGCAGGAATACTTTGCGAACGGCATGAGTCGCGACGAAGTGAATCAATACATAAAAAATACGCCGGTGAAAAGAGCTCTTCGAACACACGTTTTCGAAGATGTTAAGAGGGATCCGAGAGAGCGGGAAATGGTCGAGATGGTAAAAGGTAAGTTGGTCGCGAGGAAAGATGTGAGATGGAGCGAGAAAGATACAAAGTCGGTTGGCACGTTTGTGGCGTTAGTGACGGGCACTCTCGTTCGACACGATAGAGGGAAGACTAAGGTGAAATGGTCTCTGAACCATAGAATTACCGTTTTGGACGATTTAACATCTTCGGATGAAGATGAGGAGGAAGACGAGGAAGAGAAACCAAAGCGGAGGAAGAAGAACGACGAAAACGCTGCCCGCGGAGGCTATTTTTTTGAATACGATACACCGTTAGAGCATTCGTTAGGATGCGAAGCAACCATCGTTCGGAGTGCAAAAGACGCTAACGTGAAACGTCGAACGTACTTTAGCCCATATTTAGGTAAATGCATAGCGCTCGTTCCTACTTGCCACATCAAAAAGGGCGAAGAGATTCGAGTTCAACCCGATTTTGCAGCAGGAATCCGACTTGGCCCGAAGCGGTTTCGTTCATTAGTCACACCGGAAGAGGAGATATGACGATATGCAATAATCATAAACAATATAATGCGTGCAACTAGAGCGTCATAAATTAAATTATAGATAACTAAATTAAAGAAAACATCCCCTTCAAACTACTGTCCCACTTCTAGACGAGTGGCCGACTTCGTTAACAGCAGCTACGTACCAACACTTCTCAAACACTCTAATCCTATCCCGAAACCCTCTCTGTTCCATGATCCATTTGACGTACGGAAACGAAATTTGGTCTCTCCCAAATGGTGAGCGCAAGATTTCGTGCGCCCACCTGGCGCTCAACTCGAAACCTACCGCGTTCGTCCTTCGGATGAACAAACCTGTATCCGGCAATCCTTTCCCTTGGAACCCTTCCTCTTTATATCTTTTCACAGTTTGACTCAACCACCGGCTTCGGTCCGAATCGTACGTCTCGTTTACGCTCAAGGCACCGTGAAACATCTTTGTTAACTTATCCGCCTCTGCAAACACATCTTCTCTGACGTGATTCTCACTCACCGCAACGTCAAACTCGTAAGGCCTTTCGTGCCTTTTCACCCGCGTAATCTTCGGATGCGTGTTTGCTCTCAACAAAATATCCACGACCGCCGACGCGTCTTCGTTCAGTTCTAACTTCGAGTCTACCCATACGGTCACTTTGCTCTCCGGGAAATGAAACGGCAACAACGCTTTGACCAATCTCGCTTTCATTCGACTGTCAGGGAATCCTGGGTGCGCGTACTCGACGACATTCCACGCGTCGAAACACCCGCTCTGGTAACCAAACTTTTCAATTGTCGGCTTATCAACAAACGCCACAAAACACACGTTATCTTGTTTATATCGAGTAGGATCGGCACCAATCGGTCTGTGCAGCGTATCTTGCGCGCCAAACGACGCGGTCACGACCACAATTTTGCAATACCGAAACCTCGCCAACTGTTCGTTGATGAACCCGTCGCGCCCGCTAAACAAAATCGAAATCGCTTTCCGGCCAACCGCTTTATCCGTATCGTCGAATATGTCGAAATCTCTTCCCTCGTACGCGTACTGCTCCAACTGCTTCAACTTCTCCACCGGAGGTAGCGACACCAACACCTCGTCAAACTTCACCTCCTTGACCGTTTTCCCTTCCTCGTCTCTCCGCCTCTGATAGTGAAATCGAGTCGACACTTGCATCTGCTTCTTAAACTTATCCGAACATTCCGTCCGCCACCCGGGCTTCAACTTAAACGTATCCTCGCGCAAAACGCTCAGTGCCTTCGTCTCGCACAACGGCGGCAGCGAGTTCGGGTTCACGTCGCCCGCAGCGTACGAGAAAAGATTACCGACGACATCGAACGACGAGTGTACGACGCCGCTGACAAAGTCGTGAAGCACGGAGACGAACGAGGCGACCGCGAGGACGAACGCGAGCCGAACGAGCAAACGCTTGTTTCTTTTCGACAGCGAAGAGAAGGACGGTGGCGGCATGCGTCGTTTTTTTATGCGCGTGCCTCGCCGCGTGTGCTTTCTCTCTCTCTCTCTCTTCTCTTCGGATAAATCAAAAGTGAAGTCTCTCGCGATTCACTTTTTGGATTTTCCCCAAAAGTTTAGCTTCTTTTTCTTCTTTTTACCATCACACATATTCAGCGCAAAATCATCGCCACGATTCGCGCCGCATCGCTCGCCGGGGCAAAGACGCCGAGTGCGGCAGTTGCGTTCAGAAGCGGCGCTTTCGCGGCGCGAGCAGGACGGACAACGACAACAACAACAACAACAACAACAACAAGAAAAATGGAACGATTTCTGATTCGAAAATTCAACACGTCCGCGGAGAGTAACAAGCGTCAGAACACGTCCACGTTCGCGTCTGGGAGCAGTAATGGCGTTAAGAGCAGCAGTGCGTCTAGTTCTGGACCGAAATGGCTCACCAAACACGATTCGTTGCTCGTTCGAATCGACCACTCGTGCCCGAATAAACTTTCGAGCAAAATAGCGTGCTTTGATTTAGACGAAACGCTCCAAAAGACGAAGAGCGGCAAGAAGCCGTACATGACGCACGAGAACGATTTTACGTTTCGAGACGCGTCGGTGAAAGAAGCTTTGAACGCGTTGCACGAGAGCGGGTATAAGATTGTGATTTTTTCCAATCAAGGGATGGTGAAAAGCGCCGTGGATGGGAAGAAAGCGGAGCAGATTCGGAAACGGTTGGAGATTTTTGCGAAGGAGGTGCGCGTGCACGCATGATTCGTTTGATTTGATTTCTTCGCGCACGCGATTGTTTGTTTCTTACTGACTGACGTTTTAATCTATTTCTCATTTCATAGCTCGACGCCAAATTTGACTTTTACGCGGCCACGCAATCCGGCGAGAAAGACGTCAAAGGTTACCGCAAACCAAACATAGGCATGTGGCAAGAGATGCTTTCGCGTAGAGAAATAGTTCTAAAAAGTACGATAGAAAAAGAAGACAAGGAGGAAAAGAAAGAAACAAAAAAGACGACGACGACGACTGAAATAACGACCACGTTTTACGTCGGCGACGCGGCGAACCGCCCACAAGACCACTCCGACGCCGACATCGCTTTCGCCAAAAACTGCGAGGTTGAATTTTTCGTCCCGGAGCAGTTCTTCGAAGGCGGGTCCTTCCGAAAGTTTCTTCGCAACGACGATGATGGTAACGAGAGAGAAAAGGAGACGAAAACTGCTCGAGAAACTGAATATTAGACGTCGCGAGGAGAGAGTATCTCGTTTGTGCTCTAGAAAATGTATTGTAGAAAAGAAAAGATGTACACGCACGCGCGCGGATGAAAAATCCAACTTTCCAAACACGACAGAAAAAAAGAAGCTCCCCAATTCTTTTCCCAATTCCCCACTATTACAATTCTCCACGCGCGAGAAATACGAAACCATCATCATGCCGAAACCACCCTCCGTCCCGGCGACGGAACAAGCGAGGAAGAAACTCACCGTCGCGCAACTGAAGAAAATTTTACCTTCCCTGAACCTACCCGTCGACGGTTTGAAAGCCGACTTGTTGGCGCGATTGGAAACGCATTTGAAGAGCGAGAACGAGAACGGCGGGAAGAAAACGACGGCGTCCGCCGAGGAGACCACGGGCGGTAAAAAACGAGGTCGATCGAAATCGCCAGCCGCGGAAGAAGGAGCAAAAGTCGCCGAAAAGAAGAACAAGAAGAACGAGATTGCCAGCGAAGATGAACCCACCGCAAAAGGAACGCCGACGGATGCGGCAACGGAATCGGGGGGGCAAAAAGACGATTCCGAAAAAACAGAGGGGACGAAAGCGACGAAGGTCGACGACGCCAAAATTCGCGACGATGCGAATGAAAAGAAAGCAAACGATAAGAAAAAAGAGAAAACAACGTCGTTGCCGTTAACTCAGATTGGTGCGTACGAGCGCCTGCGCGCGAGACGACTGGAAATTTGCTACGAAAACTTCCCCGCGGATGCAGACGAGGCGCTCGCGAGACGTGTCTTTGAGACGTACGGCGACGTGCAAGAAATATTATGCTCTGGTTCGGAAGGCGTCGTGAGATTTCAGACGCAAGAAGCCGCAGAAAGTGCTTTAGCTGCGTTGGATAACGGTTCGTACGTGATGGACGGTTGCGAAAAAGGTGTGAAAGTTAGATGGGCGGCGTGGGAAGAAAATTTGAAGTCGAAGGCGACCGAAGCGGAGTTAGATTTACGAAAATTTGTCGAAGAAGAATGCGACGAGTTCACGAGAAGCTCGAATCAAGTTTGGATTGGCGCGTCGTCAAAATTAGCGAGTGACGAGTTAGTCAAAGCGTGGCTGGAACGGTTCGGTGAAGTTGAATCGTTCAAGCCGTTTAGGAAGGAGAAGCATTTCTCGTTCTTGGCGACGTACGCGAAAGAGGAGGACGCGAAACTGTGTCGAAACAGTTTGAACGAAAAACAACCTCCGGGTTCTCTTGTTTACCACGCACCTCTCAGGGTGGAGTTTACGATTATAGACGAAAAGACGAGGATTAGTTTGGAGAAAATGGCCCAGAAAGTAATTAATCCGCAACAACAACAAGGTCCACTAGGCGGTAAGGCTCCAAATGCTCCGGCTGTCAAGAAAACAGAAAGTCCAGCGAAAAACCGAGAAAAAACCGAATTGAAGCGTCCGGACTCGCGAGAGGTCGTGCCTCCGGGAATGGTTATAGAGCCACCGTCTTCTTCGGAACCGACCACACCGGATGTCATTGCGAGGTACCTCCGATCCGTGTACCCAAACGCTAATAAATTACCGAAAAGAGGCGAGTTCTCTCCACCAAACGCATATAACCACGGCCAACCGTCTGAAAAACTGTACGTGTCGAGCATACCCGCGTGTTACGATAAAAATGCAATCTTGCCCATGTTTGAAGCGGTGGGAGATGTAGTTGACGTCCACATTTTATTCGACCGCCATACGAGAAAACATAAAGGCAGTGGCTTTGTCACTTTTCGAACGTTCGAAGACGCAGAGCGAACGATCGCTCTGCTCGATCAAAAGTATATTTTAGACAACAGAGATCCGAACTTGCCGACGAACAAGCCGATTTATTTCAAATTTGCAAAAGGTAATCAGCAGCAACAAATGTTCCAACAAGGCGCGCCGCATCAAGGCTATCAGCAACACGGAGGAGGAGTAGGGGGACAAAGCATGCAAAGTATGGCGATGCAAAACCAGCAGCAGTATATGCAAATGCAACAAATGCAGCAAATGCAACAACAACAACAAATGCAACAACAACAATACTGGCAAATGATGGCGCAACAGCAACAACAACAGTTTCAACATCTGCAACCGGGTCAACAGTTCATGCCTCCGCAGCACTTTCCACCGCCGCAGTGAAAGATGAGAGGCGCGTCTTAATAGTAATCTAGCGGGCATTAGGTTGATACACAGAAATATTATGTAAACGTAACAACAACGAACGATAATATCGCGTCCATTTTTCTCATTATTATTAAACATACTAATTCGGAACTTCTTTGTACACACTTCACTTTTTAAAAAACGCGTGAAAACTAATACGGCGACGATCCCGGAGCACCACCGCCTCTACCACGCCCTCCTCTGCCTCCTCTGCCTCTACCCCTGCCTCTTCCGTACGGCATCATCATCGGAACCATCATCATCCCCCCAAACGGTCCGAATCGTCCTCCTCTGCCTCTCCCTCTTCCTCCAGCCTTCATCCCGGGTACGTTTGTTCTCTTTGCGCTCACTTTCAACTTTCTGTTCGGGAACTCCTCCAACCCAGTTCCATCCAACAATACCGCCGCATCTACCGCATCTTTCTCCAAAAACTCCACGTACGCAAACCCTTTCGGATTTTCAAACTTATCGGTTAAAATAGTCACGCGATTCACCGTACCACACTTTTTGAAGTGTTCCGCGAGCATTCCCGGTTCCGCGCCGTAATCCACCTGCCCGACAAATACCGATCGAGAATCTATCTCTTGTCTCTCGGCTTTTTCCTTCTCGAGCTCTTCGGGCGTTTTCTGCGGTTTCCCCGCGTGGCCACCGTTGTGTTCTGGGTGTTTCGCCATCTCCTCGTCCAACGCTTTCACATCGATCCCTTGCTCTTGCTCTCGCAAAGAAGACGCTTCGCGTTCCATTTCCGCTAGTTTCTGTTTCATTTTTAAGATTTCGTCGTCCTCGGCGGTCATCGCTTCCAGCTGTTAATCGTCGTTATCGTCGCGAGCGTAACCAAGAGAGAAAGAAAGAGAGAGAGACAAAGAGACTCGGTCAGAATACACGCACACGGTTGAATTAAAATTGAATCGATTGAATTGGACACGAGTCGACTCGCAAAGGGGGAATTTCTTCCAACGACGACGGCGCGTAAAAGATACAGACAGACTGAAAAAGAAGATAAAAACGCGAACGACGCGTTAAAAAACAACACACACATCGCGTACCTCCTCGTGGCCTTCGGCGTCCATGGCGTCGGGATTGCGCGTCGATTTGCGCGCTTTTGGCATGGTGTTTTGATTTGTTTTTGTTTTTTGCGTGAAAAGAGAGGCGGCGAGTTTTGTTTTGACGAGACAAGTTGAAAATTTTACAAGATAAATATCACTCGTCCTCGAACGAAGCCTCGATGATTTCCCCTTCGATGAAATCATCAAAGTCACCACCACCAGCACCACTACCACTACGACTACTACTCGATGGTGATGATGATGATGATGGTCCCGCGACGACGTCGACGTTCCCTCCAACGCCTCCACCGCCGACGCCGTCGACTTCGAATCGTTCTCCGCTTCGCAACGTGGCGACGACGGTGACGTTCTTGGAACCGGTCGTGACGGATTCCATCGTGACCGCGATCGAGGCAATGTTACTGCCGGTTGAAGAGGACGCGATCATGCCAATCCGCGTCACGTCGCTCCTTTTCCCGTTTACGTTCATCGAATTACTGCTTTGCATCGTCACTGGTCCGACGACGACTTCGCCGCCGCCCAACGCGTCTCTCAGCTTCCCGTCGCGCTCGCACTTCCTCCGCGCGATCTCGTACGCCTCTTCCACGTTCGTTTGCATCTCAGACATCCCCTCCGCGATTTGCCCGGCGATATTATTGATCACTCCAGTCGCGACTCTGCCCACGAGGCCTTTCCCGAACAGCTGTTCTCGCTGTTCCGAGGATATCAGTTCGTTCTTTTTCTTCTTCTTTCCCTGTTGTTGTTGTCTCTCTTCGGAGGTGGTTAACTCGGTCGACTTTTTCTTGAACGGGTTCAGCTTCTCGAAGAGAGACTCTTCTCGCGCAAACGCGCCGCGGTAGCGAAGCGCGGCGGTATTTCTGCGTCGTCCTCTTCTACGCGACGAAAGAGACGAACGGGAGGAGGAGGAGGACGACGACGACGGCGCGCAGTAGCGGCACCGCGCTGAGCTCAACATTTACGATTCGAGAAGAAGAAGGAGAATGCTTCCCAAAGTCTCAACCGGAAAGAGAGAGAGAGAGAGAGAAATAGGGGAGAAACAGAGCGCGGCGCGTGAGTATGAACGCGTTCTCTTCTTCTTCGTCGTCGTCTGGCCGCCACTGAATTCGTTTTATGCCCCTCTTCGGAAAACAGAAGAGAAGATATGCGCTAAAACGGAAAGAAAGTGTGCGGGGAAATTTCGCGAATTTTCCCTAAAATGAGATACGCTTTTAACGCTATTCTCCTTCCTCACATCGATCGCGAAGAATAAAATCGCGCGGCGCTTTTAAAAGCATCACACCACAAGCGCGAGGCTTTTTGCGCGAGAGAGAGAAGGAAATCTTTTCGCACTGCTCGAGAGTTGTGTCTCGTTACGCGCGAGAGAAGGAAATCAAATGCGCTTTCGCGCTTTCTTCTTCTTCTTCGTCCTCTTCTTCGCTTCCTTCTCGTTCGTCGTCGACGGCGGCGGCGTGACGGACTTTGACGACAACAACATCGACGACGACGCGATGCGAAGACCGAAAAGACGAGAAGCGGGAAAGCCTCGAAGAAAGCTCCTCTCTTCGCTCTCTGACGCTGGCTTACCCATCGACGATTTGGAAGATTTTGAAACCTGGGACGGCGTGTTAGGAGGAGGAAACGGCGACGATTTGGACGACGACGACTACGACGATAAAGAACGCAAACGGAGACAGAAACGACTGGAGGAGAAGCGAGAGAAACTGCGCGTGCGCGTGGCGAAGCTCCGGGCGAGACGGGCGGATAAACTGCGCGCGAAACGACTGGCGAGTGGCGAAGACGTTGGAGAGGAAGACGAAGAAGAAGAAATGACGGACGAAGAGATTTTAGCGGAGTACGACGACGAGAAGGACGACGAGGACGACGAGGACGAAGAAGACGCGTTCGATCGAAACGATTTGAGGGACCGCGAGGATCCGGACGAGGACCCGGACGAGGATTACGAGCTGAAGACGAAAGAGGAGCTGAGGCAAACGAAGAAAGCGATGGATATGTTCTTCGAGGACGACGACGACGAGGAGGAGGAGGAGTACGAGGACGAGGGAGGAAAAGAACGCGCGGAGAAAGAGCGGCAGAGGAGGAGAGCGGCGTCCGACTCGGACGAGTACGAAGACGTGGAGGAGGTGGATTTGGATTACGCGTCGGAAGGCGTGCACGCGGACGACGAGAACGATGTTTTCAGAGAAGACGACGAGTACGAAGACGACCGAGAGTACGACGCGGAGAGCGAAGAAGACGAGGAGTTTTAGGCGAGAGAGATGAGAGAGAGAAGCCGTTTTAGTTAGAAAGATGTTTAGGTAGAGGAATAGAACGCGAAGAAGACTTTTAACTTTTATGAGACTAGAAGAGAGAAGCCGTTTTAGTTAGAAAGATGTTTAGATTGAGGAATAGAACGCGAAGAAGAAACTTTTAACTTTTATGAGATACAAAAACCAAACGCGTCGTCATAAGTAATGCTTCTCCGAGCGGCGACGACTTTTCGCGCGGTCCACGGCATCGTTCGCACGTCATCGAGAACAACAACAACGAAGAAACAGCGAAGCAGCGCGCAAATGGCGTCTTCCTCGGAAACGAAAACCATCGAAAGTGGCACCACGCCGCTGATTGTCCAACTCCCCGCGCTGAGCGATAACTACGTGTTCCTCTTGCATTGCGCGAATACGAACTCTACCGCGGTGATTGACACGCCGGAAGTGCGACCAATCTTGAGAGAATTGAAGAAACGAAACTGGACCTTGACACACATCTTAAACACGCACTGGCACGGCGACCACACCGGTGGCAACTTGGAGTTGAAGAAGGCGTTTCCCGAGGTGCAAATCATCGGTCCGAGAGGCGAAAAGGCGAAAACGCCCGGCGCGGAGAAGATTCCGGGCGTGGAAAGAAAAGTAGAGCAAGACGACGTGGTGTTCGTTGGAGACGTGAAGTTACACGTGATGGATGTTCCGGGGCATACTTTGGGACACTGCGCGTATCACGTCCCGTCGGCGAACGCGGCGTTCGTAGGCGATTGCGTCTTTGCGATGGGGTGCGGACGCGTGTTCGAAGGGACGCATCAGCAGATGTTTGCGAGCATCACGAAAATTATGAGCCTACCAGAGTCGACGAGTCTGTATTGCGCGCATGAGTATACAATGGCCAATATTAAATTTGCGAAAAGCGTGGACGGGCAGAACGAGGATTTGTTGGAGCGGGAGAGGAAGTGTAAGGCTTTGCGAGAGAAGAACGAGCCTACGGTCCCGACGACGGTAGGCGAGGAGAAGAAGACGAATCCGTTTTGCAGGAGCGGGGACGAGAAGATTAGGAAATTTTTAGGAATGGAAGATAGGAGAGACGTGGAAGTGTTCGCGCAGTTGAGAACGATGAAGGACAACTTTTAGTTTTCGTACATACCGGACGAGGTTGCGCACCTCGCGAGTCTTCTTTTTGTTTGTACAAACACACAGCTTAAACCAAATTAGATTACAAATAAAAAAACTATAGTTTAATGAATTTCTATCACGCATAAAAGCTACTTGCTTTTTCCATCGACATCTCCGACGCGTGGACGTCCATGCTTTCTCTCGTGGCTAATTTACACGCCACGAGTGCGTGTCTTAATAGTCTCAGCAATTCCTCGTCTTCGCTGCAAGCGTCTAACAACACGGAACGTCTCGGACCCATATCTTCCCACTTACCAAACTTCCCGAAGCAAAAGCCCCAACCAAAGGGCGTCTCGTGCAACTCTCCAGCGTTCGTTTTTGCCGAAGTACTCGCGAAACGAGGTCTGCGACGGAGCATCAAAGGCGTGTTCATTATTGCGCGTAGGTAAGTCCCGGTGCGATCTTTCGACAATAAACGACGAATGGTCTTCTTTTGCAAGGCGTTTCCTCCAGCACCACCTATGACGACGTGCGCGACGGCGTGCACAACCAGCGCAACCGCGACTGGTGGCGCTTCGAATGGTAAACGCGCGCCTTTCGAGCCGTTACTGCCATAGTCCCAACCTTCGAATTTCTCCCACGACGCGAACCATTTATCTAAGTCGCCCGATTCTAAGGTTGAGATGTACAATTCAAACATCTCAGGATCTTGCTCGCCTCCTCGAGGTAATATGACGTGCGAATGGATAGGTTCGACTAACTTCGCGATGCTTGGAAGTAAATGAAGACTCAAATTTTCGCGTAAAGCTATCCAACAGGACGCTCGAGCTTTCGCAGGAACGTCCGATCGGAGCCAGAAGCTCACATGTCTGCCAAACAAAGCGTCCGCGTATGAGGTTGTGCCAAAAGCAATCGCCAGCGCGGAGGATACGGACGCGTCTCCAGACCCTTCAGCGATGTTCAAAGGGTCACTCAAAGATTTTTCGTTCGGTTTCATCCGTTTCGTGTAACCTAGAGGAGAAGATGTCGACTGCATGGCGTCGTTTTGTAAAAATTCAAAGACGGTTTGTGACCAGTACAAGTCGGTCAAAGCTGCTAACGGCGCCGTCACGGCAGGATCGCGCCATATAGCCATTTCCTTCAAGAAGACGTTCGACATCGCGGATAGCTTCTTTGAAGAGTTCAACTCGACGATGGTGGACGCGTGTAACTTTTCGTACCCGAGAACGAGCGATAGAATTGATGCGATACTCGCGACATCCCATCCGCGCACCGCAGAGGAGGGGGATACCGGAGCGAAAAACCAATCGCTGAAAGTTGGTAAAACAGACTTCATCGGATCGCAACCGTATTTGCGCGCTTCTGACGCGGTAGTAAACTCAATCGTGTATCCACCAAGAAGCGCATCGCGACAACTGTCCACGGGCGGGACGAGCGATTGCGCCGCCAAGGACAGAATGACCCCACACTCTTGCGCCGCGCTGACTACTATGGTCATATTCGAAGGCGTGGCGTTGTTGGCGGTGTTCACGAAATCACTCTCGGCATCTATCAACGCGGTTCTCGTCGCATCTAAAACAGCGTCGAGTGATCGCGCCGACATGACGCCGTTTTTTAAGGCGAGTTTTGCCAAGCTTCCCGCACCTGGTGGCAACGAGCGCAACAACGTCGCTGTCGCGTATAAACATGTCTTTGCGTATTCGGCGCGTTGTTGTTTTTTGCGGCATCTTTTCTCTTCTTCGTCCATAGGCGGCGCGAATTCGTCTTCGACAATCTCCGGCAAACCAAACTGTTCGAGTATCTCCAACGCCTGAACTAAAGCGCGCTGCGTAGGAAGCGCCGCGGAGGCCCAAAACGCTCGCAAACCCATAAACGTGGTTACTTCGTGCGCGTGCGCTTCTTGCGCGGACTCCTCGCCGGAATAATTCTCAAAGTACAGTTTTTCCAACTCGTCGTTTCGGTCTGAACTTCGATCGAAATCTGCGCCTCCAACGCGCTTCTGTGCCGAAGACGATTGATCCGTGGCAAACCCCTCACGCACGGCACCCAAAGCTGGAGACGGACTTTTCGTTTGGCTTCTATTCGGAAGATTTTTGTCCTCAGCGACGATCGACGCAGCGACTTCTTCCGTTTTGCCGATGCGTGCTTTTTGCTGAAATGCCGCGGAAATCTGGTTAGATGTGGCATCGAAAGACATGCGTTTCTTCGTAAACGCTTCGTTCGTTCGAATGAGCCCCCCGCCTCCTCCTAAAGGTGGCGATGAACTTAACAAACCGATATCATCATTCGGACTTCCAGAAGACCCGGCAAACGGTTGTTTCTTCGGTCTACTTGGCGACGTTCCCGATTTCGGCGAAATTTGCCCTCTCGCAGTTCTCGCGTCACCGCTCCGCACATCGAGCGATAATCCACGTTGTCTCGCGCGTTGTTGACGCATCTTTACGTCAGCGCGTCTCGCACGCTCTACGCCAACTGTTTCTCGATACATCGCAGCGCACAGTGTATCGATAGCCTCCAACGCCTTACTTTGCGCAATGCTTCTGATGTATTCGTCCACTTTTGATTCGCGCATTTCTTCATTCTCTTCCTCGTTTTTTTCGCTCGCACTACCAGCGAGCGCCTTGAGAACGCACAGAACGCCGTGCATTGCCGCACCTCTAGACGCTCGCGCTTTATAAAACTCCGAACTCGCAATTATACCCCTAGCGTAATCTGCCGCCAACTCTCGCAGTAAAATATCACACGCCTTTGAGAGAGCATTTGCAAGTCGGCGTCTCGTGCTGGAATTTTCATCGTCCATGTTCTCCTCCCCATCGTCAATTCCGGCAAGGTTTGCGGAATCGAGATAAAAAGCAGCAGACGCGAACGCAAAGCGCGACCGGGCGCCGGCTATCGAAAATGATTCGTAATTTTTTAAAATCCAATCGGACGCAAAGCCGGAAATTTTCTTCAGTAATGGAGTCGACGCTTTCACGTTCTTACGATTCGAGCAAAACGAGGAAAAGGCGTTGAACGCCTCGCGCACGGTTTCGTAACCTTCATTCGAAACGTTCGAAGGGTCAACGTCTACGCAGTTTGCCAAAAGAGAGAAATAATCGTCAGCGTTCGGACACGTAGGGATGCCTCGATTTGCGCAAAGCGACCACAGACGCATGGCTTGGCGCCAGCAATTCGCCGATGCCGGCTCAAAGTCTTCCATCGGCTTGATAGACGAAACGAGCTGTACTGCACTGTGCGCAATATTTACTCTGTCGTTGCTTACATCATGTCCTTCAAAGACAATGCCTACACCGCCGACGCGTACGATGGCACAAATCGTCTCCAAAACATACGCGCGCGCAGCGATTGGGTTCACTCCTTCTGGAGGGGCCAACGGAGACGAAGACGACGCGAAGCTCGTCACCCGCCCACACAACACGTCCATTAGCCTTGGGCACTTTGCGACGGCGACCGCAGCGGAAGTCGAGTGCGTTGCCGCCGTCGACAAAAACTGTAAAAGAGGGATTTCTGCTACTGGACTACGTTCCATCTCGAGTAAATACCTCACTCGTTCTAACGTCTTTGCTCTCAAGAAAGCCGCTATAGGATCGACTGCGCGTTCGGATTCTATCCGTCTCAACTCTGCTTCTGCTTCTGGATCTAATTTTGCACCAGTCGTAGCGGCTTGCATCACCCTATTCGCGATTTCCTCGTCTTCCTCGTCGCAAACCACCAAATTTGTGCTTTGGTCGATTTCGATGACTCCTCCGGCGGGTTCCCAAGCTTTCGGCTCGTACCCTCGACCGCCTTTAGGTGCGTCGTCTCGCGACTCTCTCCACATGGGTGCATGGCACGTGACCGCGGAATATGCTTTTGAAATCGCAGGAACGCCTGCAAATGATTCTAATTGCGACATTAGACGTTCTTCGGTCCCGAACACTCCCCCGCCGCCTCGACCGCAACACAACTCTCGCATCGCCATCGCGGCGGAGGAGAAAACGAGCGGGTTTGAATCATCCAAACCTCGTCGAACGAGCGAGACGGCACCAACATCGACGACAGTGGATACCCATATACCGGCCCAAGTACTTCCAAGCGGCAGCTCTTTAGGTTCCTCTGTCGCGACTCGTTCCGGCGCGTGCCCAAACCTTCGCGCTGATTTGAACACGTTAGCTAACAAACGATACCCTAACGCGCGTTGTCCTGGGACCGACGATACGCAAAGCTGTCTAGCTTCTAATAACGTGTACCCAGGATCGTCGCTTTCTTCTGTCGACGTAGATGCCGCGATATTCGGTTTATTAAATAACCCTCCAGCGCGAACAAAATCGCGTTCGGTCGGCGCGGGAATCCTTCCTTCCTGTGCGGAGATGTTTTGGTAGTGTTCCACCGGTACGATTGGTTCTCCAGAAGCCGTAAATCGAACATCTGCGGCGTGCACTCTGGACATCGGGTCCACGTTAGCTTTCATCAATTTCATCGCGTCTGGTTTCTTACTCGTGTTGGTTTTACTGTTGCCTGCTGCCGTCGCGGTCGAAGGAGGAGAACCTTCCTTTTTATCCGCGCTCGTCGTCGTCGCATCCATCTTGTTTCGATTGTTTCGATTCCTAAAAAAAGCGACAAGTTTCGGATCCATCTTTTCTTCCAGTTCTTTCTTCTGCTTCATCGCCTCTTCCGAGCTCATGGTCTCCAACACCCTCTTCGTCTCCGCCGCCACGTCTTTATCTTCGTGTTCCGGAATCGCCGTCGCCGAAGCCGCCGCCGCGGACGATGCGTTCGCTCTCCCCGTCTTCGTCCGCGGTTCGTGCACGTCCAAAATCTTCTCCCCGCGCATCTCCGCGCGTCTTCGAGCAAACTTACTCATAATCTTCGGTTCGCCATCGCCACTACCCGTCGTCGTCGTCTCTTTCGACCGGTGTTCGGCTTTCGGAAAACCTCTCGTCTCGCTCCCGTCTTCCTTCGCCCTCGGCGCGGTTGGAATCACGTTCGACGTGTCTCTCTCGATAATTTTCAACGACGCTTCTTCCACCACGAACGGAGTATTGACAGCATCCTTGTTGTCGTTCGAGCCAAGATTACCACCAAGTCCAAACGCCGTCTGTTTCTTCCTCTCTTCCGCACTCGTCGTCATCTTCTTCTTCTCCTCCTCTTCTTCTTTTTCTTCTTCTCCGCTCGGACGACGACGACTTTTATCCGCATCCGTAACCGCTTTCGCATCGACTCCAATCGTTCTCGCATCTCCTCCTCCTCCTTCTCTGCGCAAAGCTCTCGCCGAGGGCGTTTCGTTCCTCTCGAGGAAAAGTCGCTGCTGTTCCAGAAGCTCCTCTTCGGTGAGGTGACCTCGCAAGCGCGGGTTCATTTCTCGTTTTATGTGTTAAACACTCGCGCGCTTTTTGAGGAGGTATAGTTTTGGGGCAAAATGTCTTCTCAGATATATTTAGGGTTTAGGGTTTAGGTAGGGTGTTTTTTGCGATTCGTGTGCTTTTGCACCAAAAAATTGTACGCGCGCGCGCACGACAATACTTCTACGCGTCGTCGTCGTCATATGGGTTTCATCCTAGACAAGCACAAAAACAGGGCGCCTTTGTTGGAAAAAGGAAAGCGCAACAGAGAAGGACAACGCGCGACGACGAACAAAAAGTGTCAGCGATGTTTTTCGTCCAACCACTGGACGTACGAGTGCGAGTTAAAACCAGGCGACGCCGGCACGTACGTGAGTAGGGAATCGAAGACGCAAATGTTGAAACAATCGGGAGGGAAGAAGACGTTTCAAGAGTTTGCGAAATTCGGGAAGGACGAGGAGTTGATGTTCGACGAGAGGAAAAAACGCGAGCGAGAGTTGAAGAGGAAAGTGGACGAGTTGAGAGGCGAAGAGAGAGACGGGAAGAGGAGGAAGAGAAAGAGTTCGAGTAGCGGTAGTAGCAGTAGTAGCAGTAGTAGCAGTAGTAGTTCGAGTTCGAGTTCGTCGTTATCTTCGTCGCTTTCGAGCGATTATAGCAGCTCGAGCGAGAGCTCTTCGTCGTCGAGTTCGTCGTCGTCGTCGTCGTCGTCGAGTTCCTCGTCGTCGTCGTCGTCGAGCAGTTCGAGTTCATCGTAGCCGTGGTTTTTTATTCTAGCGAAACATCCTATTCGTACGCGGTATCATATAGCTTCTTCTTCTTCTTCTACACATCTATTGTTCTAGTAGGAGGATGTCTCGCACGAGCTTAAACACGAGCTCGGACGAAGACGTCCCGGCGTCGTTACCATTGTCGTCGTTTTTTTCTGTCCGAGCAGCGCGCTCGTTGTTATCCTCGTCTTCCTCTTCGTGCGCTTTCGCGAGTTCGCCGTCTAAAACCACACGCAACTTCTTAAACAAAGTCGCGGTGACGGCGTCGACGTTTAACACTTTCAGCCAATCGTCTAAAACGACCCGCTTCATCTCGTGCTCTACGTTCACTTTCCTACCAGCAAAGAGTAAAACTTCAATCGGGGAGATTTTCGTGCACTCGCGTAAAAATGTTCGCGTCGTTTTTACTTTTTCAGCGTACACGCAAAATTGACGCGGGGGAAGTTTCGTCCCCGGATTGCGAGAGATTTTAGAAACGAGCGAGGACGGGTGCGGATGCACGTCCGCATTTCTCGAGTCTTTCCATTCAAAGATGGTTTTCTTATCGGCGGCATTCTTCGGGCCTATTTCCACGGCGTCGGCGTAGGCGACGTTTGGGTACAAGCCAGCGACCAAAGCGGCTTTGATGAGCTTTGGCTTTTTCGCATCTGCGTTCCACGGAGAGAGCGGATTGTCCATCGAAGAGTAATCGTACTTGGAGTTGTTGCCATCGAGAACATTTCCGGCTTTCAGCGCATCGAAAAACTGTTTGCGCAAATCAGACAGTTGACGCAATACGTCGTGGTCGAGGCCGTTTTCACGCGCAAACTTTCTTTGAGCGGATGCGTTATTCTTGCCAATTTCGCTCCATTTTTCATACGCGGCGGCGTGCACCAGATGGTCCGAGACTTCGTTTTTAGCTACGCTGCTGTCGTTTTCTTTTACATTTTTTGTCAAATTCTTCTTCATCACGGATGCGGCGCTCGTTTCGTCGCTCTCGGAGTCGCTCGCGCGCCACGGAACTTTGTGACTCACAACTGCGGCGATTGTGAGTGCTGGCGAGAGACATCGCAACAAAACAGCAAAAAGGAGCATTTTCGCCAATGCGGCGTCGAGCGGGAGCATCGAGAGGCGTTTTCCGAGAGGAGTGAGCGCGAGAATGGCGTCATTTATGTCGCCATTTTCGTTTTCTTCCACTTCATCGTCCCATCCTACCGCTTCTTCGTCATCTTTACCATCGTCAATACTCAAACCATTTTGTCTTCTTCTCGCTCTTCGCTCCAAGGCGCCGATGTTTACCAAGGTATCTACCGCACGATCGATGGACTCCTCCGAAGGCGGTTCTGGCGCTCTCGAAAGTACCGCGCGAGGATCGGTGTCCTCTGCAGCCTCTTCGCCCGCTTCATTTCTGTCCTCGCGACCATCACCTAAGGATGCGATTTGCAAGACAACTTCTGTCAACGGCGCTCGTTTCATCTCTGGTTCTTGGTGGGACTTCATCAACACCTCGTGTCGCTTGGACGTGTACAGAGCGAAGCATTTACCTTCTCTCACGCGACCGGCTCGACCGCGTCGTTGTCTCGCAGACGCTCGAGAGATAAAACATTCTTCTAAACTCGCAAGGCCACGCTTTGGGTCCCACCTTCTTTCTTTCACGCGTCCAGAATCAATAACGCATGTGATGTCTGGAATAGTCACGGACGTTTCCGCGACGTTCGTGGCGACGACAATCTTACGAACGCGAGAATCGAGATTTACGTTAAAACACAGTTTTTGATCTCGATTGCTAACGTTTGAATGCAATGGTAACACGATGGCGTCTCGAAATCGTTTCGACCCTTTTAAACGATCAACCATTCTTTCGACTTCGCCTTTGCCTGGAAGAAAGACCAAAAACGCACCCCCACCGTTACTCGGTCCAGCGCGTTCTTCGGTTTCGTCGAGGTACGCGAGTAATTGCTCAATGAGATCATAATCAATCGCGTGCTCGTCTAAACGAGACAAACTCAAGCGCGTCTTTGGACTGCAGTGTTCAAGAAAAGCGTCGATGGCATTATAATCCGGATTCTCCGGATACTCTTCGCCTCCAAACATCGATTCGGCGTCCTCGCCCCAACTATCAATGAGTTGCGCGTTTCGTCGACGATCGCTTCCTCCCCCACCGGCTCGCATGGCAGATTTTGCCTCGTCTGCAAAGCCACGCGGGCGGTGACAAGCTCTATTTTCTGGGTCCAAAACGTATTCTAACGATTCGTAAATATTTTCCAAAAATGAAGTCGATACTGGAAACGTTCGTCCCGGCGCAGTTACCACCGGCGCGTTGTCCAAATACCTGCTGAAAAGGTCCGAATCGATGGTCGCAGACATCAGTACTAACTTTAACGGCGGCAAATTCATTCGCCGGCGTCTTTCGGGTACGTCTCGAAGTAACGCGAGCGCAAAATCAGAGTCTAAACTCCGCTCGTGTACCTCATCGAGCAAGACATGCGTCACGCCTTTCAAGTATCGATCGCTTTGTAACCGTCTCAAGAGAATACCTACGGTACAAAATGTCAACTTTGTCGAGCTACGATTTGTCTTGTTATCGCCACGAACCTGGTATCCAACATCGCTCGTTCTCCCGCCGACGCCATCTTTCTCACATCTCTCGAAACACACGCGTTCGGCGACGGAAGTTGCGGCGACCCGACGAGGTTGCGTACAAATGATATTCGCATTCGCACCTCGCAGATTTTCAATCTCATCGTCCAAGACGAATTGTGGAATTTGCGTCGTTTTACCGCACCCGGTTTCACCGCACACAACGACGGTATCTTTTGTAGATAACGCGCGCAAAAAATCATTTTTGAGTTTCGCAATCGGTAAGTCGTTTCGCTTGGCTTCGATATCTTTCCAAGCCGGTGTTTGCTTTTTGTCGTTAAAGTTCTGCAGAATGCGTTCGGAAAGCGCTCGTTTTTGTTCTTCTTTTTCTTTCATGCCATGGGAATCTTCTCCGCGACTCATATTCGCAGAATTATTCGGTGCAAATGCCTCGAGATTATTCGATGAAGCTTTATCGGTGTTATTGAGCTCATTTTCTGGGTTCTGTTTCTGCTCTGTTCGAGCGGCGAGGAGCGTTTTCCGAGCCCGCGCCGCAAATGTTTCCCAATCTTCTTCATCTTCTCCTCCCACGTTTTGTGTTTTCTCATCACTATTCCCAGACGCATCAACGTCATCGATCCCAGAGAACAACTCGCGAAGTAACAATGATTGGCGATAATAATCTCGCCATTGATGATTCAACTCGATCGGTACAACGGTTTTCATCTCCCTTTCGACAAACACGATGCGGAAAAGTGCGACGCACGCCGCAGCATCTTGAGCTTCCGTCACACTCTTCCAACCACCGTCCGGCTCGTTACCATCTTTCTCCTCAAACGCAATCGTTTGCGCAAGTATCGTTGGTTTACGAAGATATTTTGGCCCGGATGATCGCTCTATTGTAGCGCTGTACCGAATCGTTTTTTTATCGTCGGTTTTCAATCTATCGTACCGAGGCGCCAACCATTTTTCTTTTTCACACATTTTAGCGAGAAGCGCTTTTGGTGCGACCAGTGCAGCTGATGCGCACGCAGATGCTCCAGCTCCGCCCCCGCCTTTTTTGTTGGAATTCTTTGACGCCGGAATGGCAGCACCAACGGTGCCCTCGACGTTTAAGACTGGTCCAATACTTACCGAAGCTTCGATATTTTTGCGCTTCGCTTTCGCTTCGTCTTCTGGCGTTAGTTTAAGCGCTTCTGGCTCATCGTCACCAAACACGTCGAGAATTTGGAAATCGTCGTCATCGTCGTCGTCGTCGCTGTTTGGCACCTTTTTGCTTTCTTTTGCGTGCGTTCCCTCCTTTACATCTTCATTCTTTGTATCTAGTCTGGTCTGTTCTACTTGCTCTACTTGTTCTACTTCTGCTTCTACTTCTGCTTCCTTCTCCTGCTTCTCCTCTCCTTCCAACTCATTTTCGTTAATCTTGAACGTTTCTGCGATGCTTAAAATTTTCCTCACCTCCTCCGCTAATTCCTTTGCTCTCTTTTTATCCATCTTTTTGCCAGCCTTTCTCTTCTCCTCTTGCGCCGTCTGTTTCGCCTCTTTCAATTTTACCCTCAGTTCGCTTACAAATCCGGCTCTGTTTTCCGTGTACATTTTTACGTTCCTCTTGTGACTCTTCTTTCGCGCGATTTCTTCCTCGCTGAGACCGAAATTTTCGAGCGAGTCCTCCGAATCTGAGGACGAAGACGTTTCATCTTCAGACCCTGACGACGCAGCTTGGACCATCCTCATCTGCGCAGCGCGAAACGCCTTCGCCTCCTCTCTCTCCTGTTCTTCTCGTTTTTTCTGTCGGCGCTCGTTCGCCGCGCGAATCATCTCTTCGCGCTCTTTCATCTTTCGTCGTCGCTCGGCGTCTTTATCTTCTGTGCTCTTCGTTTTTGTCGTCGTTTTCGTTGCTTTCCTGTCGTCGTCGTCGTCGTCGTCGTCGTCGTCGTCGTCGTTTGCGTTCAACGTCGGCTTCGGTTTCTCAACTGTCACCAAGAACTGCTCACTTTCGGTGGAAGAAGAAGGCGCCGCGGCCATCGCGACGGCACCGCCTCGAAACGCTCTCGGCAGTCGATTTCTCTCCAAGCGCATCAACAATCGGTCGAAGCATTCTTCTAAATCGAGCTTAATCGTTCCGTGCTCTTCTTCTTTTGAAAGTACATCCATCACGCACTCCTTCACGTCCGCTCGGGTAAATCCTCGAGACTCGATGTCTGCGCAGAGTTTTTTAATCTCTCGCGCGGATGGAAGAAAAGCGGAAGACGAGTCGCGCTTCTGTTGTTGTTGTCGTCGTCGTTGTCGCTCATCCTCCGCGTCTTTTTCGTTGCGTAAAATGAGGTCGCGGACGCGCTGCTCCAGTCGCGCGGTGAGCATCTCTTTTCGTTTCTTTAGGTGTTTGACTAATGGCGCTTTTTTACGTTTCAGAATGTGTGTCAAAGTCGTGAATCTTATTTGTTATTATTATAATGATATACGCGTGTGCACGCTCCTACAAGGCATTATTGAACAGCATTCTGGCGCTTTCCATGGAACTTTCCGAACCTTGGACGACTAACAAGCTGTTCCCGGGCCCTCCTTTTGTTTCGTCGATGTTCACTCTTACGACTTTGCTTCGCTCGGAGACGGACTTGATCGTCGCGCCACCTTTACCGATTAGACGACCACAAATAAGTTTTGGGATGACGACTTCAATCATGTGTTCCATTTTCGGTGGTTTGGTGGTTGTTGAGCGATCAAATTTACCGTTGCTGTAGGACCACGTGTATCGACCATCTTTTCCGGCGTCGCCGTCGAGTTTCACCGCGTTGAGGTTTTTCGCTTTGTTTTTCGCGTCTTCTTCTTTACGTTTAAGCGCTTCCGCCGCTTCGCGTTCGGCTTTTTCTTTTTCAAACAACCGCTTCGCTTCAGCTTTCTCCGCGGCTTCGCGCTGTTCGTCCGTCAAGGCGTACATAAACGTTGGTTTCGATTTTTGCTTTTGTTTCTGTTTACGCGCCAAGAGGGCCTCTTCGTCGTCGGAGTCGATGGGTTCGTCGGAATCTTCGTCGTCGTTATTTCCAGCGCCGCTAATGACTAATTCTTCCATGCGCTTGAGATTTTCTTCGTCTTCTTTTAAGCGTTTTTCCAAGGCTAATTTCCTCGCTTTTTCAGCTTGCTTTTCCACAAGCTTTCGTTTGAATTTTTCTCTTTCCTTTTTGGACATTTTGGACATGCGCTCTTCGAGTTCGGATTCAGTCTCGGAAACGTCGCCGTCTTGTTCTTCTTTCTTCTCTTCTTCCTTCTTTTCTTCGTCTTTTTCCTTCTCTTCTTCCTCTTCCTCCGCTTCGCTCTCTTCCTTCTTCTTCTTTGAACTTTTCACCGCGTTCCCGGCTTTCTTCGCCAACCCAGTCTTGCAATTCTTTCTCACGTACGTCAACAGTTCCTTCACGAACTTATCGCTCTTCCCCATCATCTTCTTAATCTTGGAATCCTTGATGGGGTTGTCGTCCAAATCAATTTCTCTGACCTTTTTCTCTTTCAATTCGCCCCACTCTCCCGGTAACTCCTCGATATTATTCTTGTTCAACAAAATCTCAGTCAACTGCGTGCACTTCCCGATATCCGACGGCGCGTCCACAATTTCGTTGTTATTCGCACTCAAAGTGATCAACCTCGACTTGGCGCCTAAATCGAAATCGTCCAACGTACGCAATCGATTGTTGTCCACCACCAAAGTCACCAAATTGTTCATTTTTTTCAACGCGCTTATATCTTTAATCTGATTCCTCCCTAACCGCAAGATTTCCAAATTTTGCAACTTGCTCAATTCCTCCGGCAACACTTCCAACTTATTTCCTTCGCACTCCAACGCCCTCAAGTTCTTCAATTTCCCAATCTCTTTCGGTAAACTCGTCAACCCGTTCTCGCTGACAATCAAGGTCAACAAACCTTTCAACTTTTTAATCTCTTTTGGTAAACTCGTCAGCGATTCACCGCACTCAATTTTCAACGTGTTCACGCTCGAGCAATAAAACATCGCCAAATCTAACTCCTCTCCGTCTTCCAATTTCCTCGAAATCGTCAACTCCTTCGCTTTTTCCTTCATCGCTTTTTTGACTTCCGGCCATTTCGGTTCCGGCGCGTCCTTCCCGTCGTCCTCGTCTTCGTCCTTGTCTTTCTTGCTCTCTTTCTTCTTGGTCTCCTTCGCCGCGCCGCCGCGCTCCTTCGCTTCCATCTCTCTCTTCTTCCGCTTGCTCCGTTGCGTCGCCGTCTCGCCTTCCACCGCGTTTTCATCTTCCTCGTCTTCCCCGTCCTCTTCTTCGTCTTCGCTCTCTTCGCCCCCGCGTTCGATCAAGCGCGCCAACTTTTCATTTTTCCCTTCGCCTCTCGCGTAATCCGCCGCCGTCTTGCCTTTCTCGCACTTCATCGTGTAGTTACACCCTGCGTCTAACAACTCTTGACACGCTTCTTCGTGCCCAAACTTCGCCGCCATCATCAACGCCGTTTGCCCGTTTCCTTCCCCGTCGGTTAAATCGAGTTGTTCTTTCATTCTCGATCGGCGACACCAGTCGCACAGCATCTGAAGCGCTTTGTGTTTGTTCAAGCTCGCGCAAATCATCAGCGCGGTAAAACCGTTCTCGTCTCTCGAGGAAGGTTGCTGACCGCCGGCGCCGATGCCCCATCGGACGGTGTCGAGCTTTTGGTTCCTGCACGCCGTCAGGAACTGGTCTTTTTTCGAGCTCATTGTTTTTGTGATTGATGTTATGCGTATCAAAGGGTGTAGTTGTGAGTGAGTTGTGGGGATTTCTCAACAAAAAGAGAACGAGTTGCCTTGGGGTCAGAACTCCGAAGCAAAAATAAGGAAGACGAGAGGACGAAGACGGAAAGAAAACAGAGAGAGCGAGAGAGAAAGAGAAAATCAAATCTCTCTTTCGAGACGAAGTTGATTAAACTCGCATTCGCTTTACATTTAAAATACATCTCAGAATTTACAACAACAACAACAACAACAACAACAGCTGCAACGAACTACTATACTATTACTTTACTCTTTCTTACTTTTTTTACGCCGACGACGAATTCAATATATTTTGACTGCGTCGATGACTTTCAACTGCGCATACTTCTTTACTCGTTCTTCTCTATCTTCGGTTTTGTTCTCATTCTACTTCTTCTTCTCCCGGTAAAGCGATGGCTTTGTTAGAGCTGGAGGATAAAAACGAGCTCGCTAGAATCAACGCGCCGCCTACGTATCCGTTTACGCCCATGCGTTCGCCTAGCAAGACGTAGGCAAACGCGGCGCCCCAGAGCGGTTCCGTCGTGTAAATGACGCTAGCTTTTTCAGACGGGATGTATTTCAGCGCGACAGTTTCCGCATATAAAGCGAACGCGGTGGTCAAAACGCCGGTGTATAGAACTAGAAACCATGGAACGCTCTGCCAATCAAATGCGGAGAGTGCCGCGAGGCTGTTGGTGAAGAGGGTGGACAACTGTGCATCGTCGTGCGGTACGTCGTTGAGTAAGGTTACGCCAAAGAAGAGCGTCACGACAAAAAGTTGAATCGAACACATCCCCATCATTTCTTTCGTGCCTAAGTGTTCTTCGTTAGCCAAGACGTCCGTGCGAAATACTTGCACGGCAAATACGATGGCAGAGATGAGAATAGCAAAGTCACCGTATAAGCTTTGGACGGTTTCAACCGTGGCGACTTCGGCGATGTCGTTAACGCTTTCCAAAGGAAGCGATAACGCCGAATCCAAAACTTCAAACGGGTTCGATTGGACAACCTCTCCAGTCAACACGGACGTTGAGACGACGTCGGAAACCGCATCGGAAACAATCGATAACGCTTCCTTGGTATCGTGCGCTTCTAATCCGGGTATAGGCACCACACCTTCGATTAACGCCAAACCAAAAATAGCAACCGCGATGGCTACCCACGTGCTCTTTTGTACTTCTCTTCCCGCCCACATGGCAATCAACGGAACGGAAATGACCGTAAATGACGAAATAAACGACGCCGACGACGCGTCCGTGATATCCAAACCAACCGCTTGGAAGTAATATCCAACTGCGCACCAAAAACCAAGCTCTAATCCCATCTTCAAAATCCTCGAATCTCTCAACGCGTACTTTGTAAACGGCAGAAACGTCAGGCTCGCCGCCAAAAACCGAAACAATCCAAACGCGTCTGGACTTATGTTCGTCTGCGCCATTTTTACCAAAACTATGTTCGATCCCATCATAAAAATGATAAAATTAAACAAGAGAAATCCTCTCGTTTCCGCGTTCACGTTTCGAAACAGTTCGTTTCTCGACAACGACGCCACGAAATCTTCCTCGCCTTCGAAATCGAAATCGTCCGGATCCTTCTCTCTCAGCAACGCTTCTTCTCTTGCCAGCTCTTGCGGCCAAAGCATGTCCTCAATCGCCGTCGGCTCGTCGATGGTCGAATCCACAAACGACGACGACGACGACGCCAAAGGAGGAGGAGGAATTCCCGTGTTATTTTGAATCGTTTCTTCAATCATCGTCGTCGTGGTTTCACCGTTTTTCTCCTCGTAAATATCCTCCTCGTCTCCGCTCGGGAACGAACCTTCTCGTCGCGCTCGTTCTTGCTTTTGCTCCTCCGTCGTCCCGAGTTTATACTCAAAAAACAGTCCTCGCTTCCCGGCCGCGTTCTCGTCGCCATTCTCTGCGCGATTACCTCCAGAGTTCGCCGCGAAATCGTTCAAGCCTTCGAAAAAGAAACCACCACCGGCGAACGAGAGGTTAAAGTTTGCGTCGCGATGGTTATCGTCGTCGTCGCGATTCTTCCTCTTCAAAAAAGCGTCTTTTGGAAGTAAAAACGCAAAAAGCGGATCAGGATCGCGTCGTCGTCTCCTCCCGTCGTCGCTCTCGCTCTTCTTTTTTTGCGGCGTCGCGTCGACGATCGCCGCTCTCTTCCCCTTCGCGTCTTTTCTTCTACCGTCACCGGACGACGACGACGACGAGGAAGAAGAAGAAGAAGAAGAAGAGGAGGAGGCCGACGCGCGTAAAAAGCAATCGCCGGGACGCTGTCGGCGGCGATTACGAAAAGAAGAAAACGAGGACGACGACGCGTCGTGCGAAGAGCGCGCTCTGCCGCTGTCGCCGTTGCTGCTGCTGCTACAACAGCTGCTACAACAGCTGCTACTGCCGATGCTCGCGGAGAGAGTTGGCGCGAACATCTCGAGAATCTCGCGCAAAGTTCGTTCGTGTGCGAAGCGCTTCTTTAAATTGTGGGGGTATCTAGATTCGAATTATTCACAAAAAAAATATCAGAGAGAAAGCACACAGAAAAGATTTTTTCTACGCGTGCGCTCGCGAAGAGTCTTCGGATTACAACGACAGAAAATATATTTCAATTCTTTTCGCATCGGTCTAAGAACTCGAAATGTTCGTCTAACTTTGTCAAAGTGTTCGCGCAGATGACGCCGCTCCCGGCAGCCGCGGGGACGCCGACGCCGGGCGCGACGCTGTCGCCGACGCGGTAGAGATTTTTTACGCCTTTGACGGCGGGACCCGGGAACATTTTCGGCGCTGGGATGACGGCACCGTACGTGCCTCGGTATCGTCGCAACCATTTTTCGTGCGAGGCTGGCGAGGCGAGGAGTTCGAGGACGACGCGAGAGCGGACGTCCGGGATGACCGTTTCGAGCGCTTTGAAGAGAACGTCGCATTTTTCTTTTTTCTTTTCTTCGTAGGCTTTTCGGTCGGAGGCTTTCAACTCGGTCCAACCGTCGTACGGTTCCATGGTGTAACAGTGCACGCAGTGGTAACCGTCTGGGGCCATTTCCGGAGACCAGACGGTCGCGATGGAAATCATGCACACGTTTCCGGGCGCGTCGAGCGGCTTCGATTTATCGTTCACGACGACGTGGTGTCCTCCCAAGTGCGAAAAATCTAATCCGTCCGCTTTAATCCCCAAGTGAATGTGCATGAACGAATCCGAGCACTCAATCGTCGTGTTTTTCTTGTATTCTTGAGTAGAAATATTCGCGTCTTTTGGAAGTAACTTTTCGTACGTATCCCAAACGCTCGCGTTGGACAGCACTCCTTTTTTCGCTCGAATGATAGTCTCCGGATCCTTTTTCATTCTCACCCCGACAGCCTCATCTTTTTTATCGTTCAACGCAATCTCTTTCACGTGCGCGTTCACGCGAATCTCTCCGCCTCTCTTTTCGATAGCTCTCACCAACGCGTCTGATATTGCTTTCCCTCCTCCCACTGGGAACTCGGACTTTTTAAAATAATCCGACGCGCCGAATACGCTAGCAAACTCCGCGCTCACCGTTCCGCTCGCGTCCATACCGCTGAGTAAAAAACACTCTAAATCGCATAAATATTTCACCCACGGATCTTTCACGTCCAAGAAGTCTAACAATGCATTCGTCGGTTGCCCCAACACTCCGCCGTACTTGCCAAGTTTACTCATCTTCTCCAAATACCTTTTTCCTATGACTAACAAAATCCGCCAATCCGTTCGCAACGCAATCGTCGGCAATCCGCTCAGCGCTTCAAACATATCTCTAATTTTAGGCACCGCCAACCTCACCTCTTTCGCGCCGTTTTCGCTGAACCGTTCGATTTCCTCGCACAACAAATCTAAATCCGCGTGCCTTCTCAACCCGGGAACGCCTTTTTCGATGTGAAACGTACCCAACGGATCGTACTTCACCGTTTGTAATGGTTCTCCGAGCACCTCGAGAACGCTCGCTAACGGATTCAACGCGTTTGGGGTGGTCAATCCAGCGAAAAAGGATGGTCCGGTATCGAATACAAACTCGAGACTCTCTTCTTCATCTTCGTCCTCCTCCGCGACCTCCGCGGCGGCGGCGGCGCTCTCCTTCTCGTTACTCCTCTTTTTGCTGTTACTCTTCTTCACGCATCTGGTGAACCCGTGCGCGGCGCCTCCGGTTTCGTAGTGCGATTCGAGCACCAAAACTGAATTTCCGTGGTAGGAGAGCATCGCGGCTGCGGTGAGACCGCCGATTCCAGAGCCGACGACGATGTAATCGTACTCTTTCGACGAGGAAGTTGGAGCACTCGGTGACGATGACGACGACGCGCAGATACGCATTCTGTCCTGTTTATGACGAACAGGACGCGCGGTTCGAACGCGCTCTGTCCGCCCGACAGCGACGGAAGACACGGACGTTGAACACGGCGTGCCAAAAGCGCGCATTTTGGATATTTATCGGGTGTTTATGTCTTCAGCAATGCGCGCGCGTGCGTGTCTACTTGTCACGAATGAGTTGTGATTATCCAAAAACGTGAAAACGAGAACGTGAGGAGAAGGAAGTGCGAAAAAATCGAAGCGATGATGGTACAAACAATCTGTGCACGAATGTGCGATTTTAGGCGAGCAATGCACGCATACCTCTACAATTATAAACTAAAACGCTCTCTCTCTTTTTCACACACACGTATCTTAATTTTTACAGCCGATTTGCATTCTGCTCTCGTCCACGACGGTCGGATTCAAGCACAACAACTTCACGTCTTGGTCTCCGATCAAAGCTTCCTCGAAGTTTGCACCGGTCAAATCCGCGCCTTCGTAACTCACGCCAGTTAAAACCGCGTTTTGGAAGTTTGCCCCCGTCATGTTGCTCCCATCGAACGTCGCGCGGTCGATGACGGCGTTCGTAAAGTTGACGTTCTTAAAGCTCGCGTTCGTCGCGTACACTTTGCTCATAACCGTCTCGCTAAAATCCGAGTTATCAAACACGCTGTCCACCATCAACGCCCCAGATAACGTGATGCCTTTCACGGAGACGTTATCGTACTCGCACTTGCGCAAATCCAACGTCTTATCCGAAACTGCGTTGGCTTGACCAATCGTGTTTCCGACGAACGCCCGTTCGCATCGGTTCGGGTCATTGTCGATTGGCGGTAATCGCACCTCGGTACCTCGATCGGCCAACGCGGCGAACGGCGACGCGAGCGACATGCCGACGGCGAGCGACGCCGCGACGACGGATTTTGCGAAGACGGCGGTGGTGTTGCCGATGTTCGCGTTCGTTTCGTTGGATTCTTCTTCTGTCGTTTGTTCGTAGTTGCAACGCGCCATCGTCGACGTGGATTGCGCATATCCATTACTTCTCTTTAAAGAAGAAGAAGAAGAAGAAGACGATTTACTTTTGTTCGTCGTCGTCGCCGCGCGAAAAAGCGCGACGGAAGAAGACGTCATCGAAGAAGAAGAAGAAGCGAACATTATCAGAAAAGCTCGGACGCGGGAGTGGGTTGAACTGTGCGCGTGGTGTGTTGTCTTTCTCGCTTTTAAGTTTGAGGATTACTCGAGTGACGCACTTTTTTTTTATTCTTCTTCTTCTCTGTTTGTGGCTGAGTTTGTGTGCTCCTGACTCGCCCGCTTTCGCCTAGGCGAAGCGAACGCTTTTTCGGGTATAATTCCTCGGAAGAAAAACATCGAAGATATTCTCGAAGGACTCGACGAGCGAAGGGTGCAAAAGATATGAAGAGAACGTGTGTTTTAAGTGTTTCATGTCATGGAGTTACATCGTCATCGATACGTTTCTAAAAGCCGTCTACCCGTCCAGAAGCGCTTTTTTCGCTGCTGTTGCTGCTGCTGCTCTTCCACTTGGTCGACGAAACCGTCTTCTCCATCTTCGCCTCCGAAATCGGTCGACTTCGCATCGTCGCCGGTCGTCTCTCCTTCCTCCGCTTCGCTAGTCTCTTCTCCTCCTTCCTCGGAGGCGACTGCTTCTTCTTCCGGGGAGGCGGTCGCTCCTTCGTCCTCCCATTGGATCGTCGTCTTCACCGGCTCGACTTCCTCCACTTCTTCTTCTTCGATTCGAGGCATAGATTTCTTCTTCGCTAAAATGGCTTTTCTGACCAAGCCGCTCGCTTTACCGTTGCTTAACATTGCCAACGCGCTCAAGCGAATCAATCCGATTGAAACATCGTTTTCGTTCTTGACGTCCGTGCAATGCACTCGTCCTTCCAAATACACCACGTCTGTCAATGGAAACATACCAGCAAACTCTCTTTGCACTTTTTCCACCCACGCGTCTTGCTTCTCTTTCTTTAAAAACGTCTTCACTGGAATTTCGCTCGCTTTATCCGGTAATCTCTCCAGCGTCGTTTTCAAGTATCTCAACGCCCGCTCCGTGTTTCTCCTCCTCTCCGCTTTCTCCACCGCCCAGCCACTCTCCATCTCGCACGTGGCGACGCCACCCAGCGCGCTCGGCTTCACCGTCGCGAGTGGAACCACGTAACTCATCGACAAACCGGGCGCGAACACTACCGGTCGTTTCATGTCCAACTTATTAAACAGTTGCTCTTGAAACGTACTCCTCGCCAAGTCCGAGCTCGCCGCGAACTTCTTCTGTCCCTCAGATCGACCGTATCCGGGCATATCGCACGCCACCGATCGCACGTTCTTCTTCGCCAACTGGTTCCCGATTGAATCTTTTCCCGCGTACCAATCTTGCGAGTCGGTCGTTTCGTCGTGCCACAAGAACACGTCCGAAAGCTCCATCGCTTTGTTATCTTCCGTCTCATCTGGGGCGTTTTTATCGGTCTTCTTCTTCTTCGCTTTCGGCTGCATATCGAGGCACCAAACGCGGATTTTCTGCGCCTGCGTCGTCGCCAACACCCCGCGGTTGAAAAGAACGTCCGAACTGTCCACCGGAACGCTCGCGGAGACGACGACTTTGAACAAGACGCCGTGCTCGAGCTTTTGTTGAGAGATCACCGTTTTCTCTTGTTGTTGTTGCGCTTCCGCGCCGCTCGGAAGCGAAACGAGAACGGCAAAGCACGCGGACAGAAGCGCGAAGAGATACCACGCGCGGACGGTAAACGAGCGAGACGACGAATTTGCGTTTCTTTTGAGCGTCATGGGTGCGCGTTAAAAAGTCTCTCTCTGATCTTTCTCTCTCTCTCTCTGTTTCTCTCTTTCTAAACCGGATTAGCGCCTTTGTTATGGCGTTTGAATTGGAAAAACTCTTCATTTCGAGAGAGAGAGAGAGTCGACCGGAACGCGGAGAAAAGAATCCAAAAGAGTCGCGCCTTCTCCGTCGAAACGCACCCTTAACGCACGCCGCACGAGACAACGATTTATACGTCACAAAAAGAGCACGAACCGGCGTCGTTCAGAGAGTTTTAAAAGCGGCTTTCTCTTTCCCTTTCTTTTGACCGCCATCGGAAACAACAACATCGCACGCGACAAAAATGGAAAATAACAGCGACGACGACGACGACGAGAGAGGAGACGGGAAACGGACGGACGGACGTCGGCGACAAAAGGTGCGCGGTTTTCTTCTTCTTTTGTCGCTTTGGTTCGGTTTCTTTCGTCGTTTAGCGCGCTTTCTTCCTCTGTTCTTTTTCTGTGTTCATCACCGTTGCGTGCGTGCGTCTCATCTCCGCGACGACATCGATAGTATCGTTAACGCCACGTTCTCGTATTTCTCTCCGCAGGGCCGAGGCTTTGAAAACGCAGACATAATCGACGACGAGGTAAAACATTCCCGAAACGACCGGTACGAAACTTTGAGAGACGGCGACGGAGAGAGAGGAGGACAACGCGGCCAACCGCAAAAGTCCATCGAAGGCTGGGTCGTTCTCGTGACCGGCGTCCACGAAGAGGCGCAAGAGGAAGACATCCACGAAAACTTTGGCGACTTTGGAGAGATTTCAAACTTACACTTGAACTTAGACCGAAGAACTGGATTCGTCAAAGGGTACTGCTTGATCGAGTATAAAGAGAAGGAGGAAGCGCAGAGCGCGATCGAGAACATGGACGGGAAGTTGATGTTGGACGAGGAGGTCAGAGTAGATTGGGCGTTCGTGAACGCGCCGGAGAAGCCTTCGTCGAGAAGGGATAGGCGATAATAGAGAGACGCGTTCGTGAGGTTCGTGCGAGAAACAAAGAAAAACACACAGAGAGAGAGAAAGCACGACGACGCGTACGATTTTAGCACGGAAGATTTTTAGGATTTGGAAAGTAATAACAGTATAGCGCGACGATATCTCCCGGTATTCTCTCTCTCCAATACGTAACTTTAAACTTTTCAAAAGTTTAAAATCGCGCATCTCCGCAATAAAAAAGACGCTTTGCTCTTACACGCACGCACAATAATAAAAGATGTTCGAAGCGAGAATCCTCCAAGGTTCCATCCTTAAAAAAGTCCTCGAATCTATCAAAGATTTAGTCACCGATGCGAACTTTGAGTGCACCGCCAACGGGTTCGCGTTGCAAGCGATGGACTCCTCGCACGTGTCTCTCGTGGCGCTGATGTTGAGAAGCACCGGGTTCGACCACTACCGATGCGACCGGGACGTGACGATGGGGATGAACTTGTTGAACATGGTGAGTAGTGGTGGTATTTATAGTCCTGCGCTTTTTATTGGTTTTTCGTCTCGTCGTTGTTGTCGTTGGACGATCGAACAGAGCGCGCACGTATCGCCGCGTTTCTTCTTCTTCGCCGTGGGGAAACTTTTCAAACGAACAAAACTAGTTTTTGAAAATCTCAAAGAGCGAGAGAAGTTCTTTCTTCGCGAGATGTCGTTTTCGAACGGACTCCGTCGAGAGAACGAGAGATCGCAATGTGGGCGAGTGCTTTTTTAATCCATTCGTCTCCGAGCGGAGAACAACGAACCGCGGTCTCTTTCGGTCGTCGCGCGTATCGCGCGTGTTTTGTGCTTCTCTCCTTTTCAGAGAGAGATCACCCCCAACCGAAGCGAGATAGATGCGTGTGACTAACCACTTTTATTCAAACAAAAAAATTTTCTCTCTTTTCTCTTTCACTTCGCGCGCGCGCGACAATCGCAGAGCAAAATGTTAAAGTGCGCGGACAACGACGACACGATCACGATGAAAGCGGACGACGCCGGGGACGTGGTGACGTTCATGTTTGAAAACCCGAAAGCGGATAAAATTTCCGATTTTCAAATGAAATTGATGGATATCGACACGGAACATTTGGGCATCCCGGATACGGAGTACGAAGCGACGGTGAAGATGTCCTCGAACGAGTTTCAAAGAATTTGCAGAGATTTGTCGTCGATTGGCGATACGGTGACTATTGCGGTGACGAAAGATAGCGTTAAGTTTACTACTTCGGGTGATATCGGAGAGGCGAATATTACGTGCCGACGCACCTCGGACGGCGACATGAAGGAAGAGAAAGTGAAAACGGAAGACGGGGAAGACGGCGAGAAAGGGGGTAAGACGAAGTCCTCGGAGGGCCAAAACGTAGACATCGATTTGCAAGAACCGGTGACGTTGACGTTTGCTTTGCGATACTTGAACTCTTTCTGCAAAGCGACGAGTTTGTGCGAGAACGTGCGTTTACAGTTGAGCAAAGAGTTGCCGGTAGTCGTGCAGTACTTGATAGAGGACATGGGTTACGTCCGATTTTACTTAGCGCCAAAGATCGAGGAGGAAGACGCGGACGAGAGCTAAATCGAGACACGCGCGCGACACGAACACCTCTCTTTTTCTTCTTCAGAAGAAGAAGAAGGAGAAGAAGAGAAAGGTGCTACTGCTACAGAACACACACACACTTTATTTAGTCCAGAGAGAGAGAGAGAGAGAGAGAGAGAGAGAGAGAAACTTTTTAATACCACGCACAGGTAAAAGCGTATCCACACAAACTCCCCAAAACGCGTTCGTTCGGATAAAAGAGAGACGACTGCAATCGCTCTCGTTTACCTCTCGTCGTCTCGTCGTCTTCCTTTACAGACGAGCCGCCGGGAGGAAGGGGAGGGAGGCTTCTTTTTTTTGTTGTTATGTTTTTTGCATTTTTTTCACTTTTTTTTATGTGGTGTGATTCCACACCAAAACGATGACGTGAAGATGCGCTTTTTTGCCGAATGCAATCTTCGATTCCTCACACCTTGGTCGCGCGACATCCCTTTTTTTGAAACACGTCACCTCTAAAAGGCGCGCGAAAGGTTTTAATCAGCAACACACGCTCACGACGACGACGAAAAGAGAGATCAAACATGGCGGGCATCGATCACGCGCTGGAAGGCATCCCGAGGTACGCAGCAAATAAAAAAAAGAAGGGCGGTGGGGAAACAAACATGCGTTTTCCGGCGTCTCTACGCCGCTCTTTTCTCTTCCTCTTCCGGTTCAAAAAAAAAATTTTTTTTTAACATCGTATTCTCTCTTTTCCGCAATTTCACTCACCCTGTGCTTTACGTCGTCCAACGACAGAGGATCCGGAATATTCAAAACCGCCGCGATATACGTGCTTCGTAAGGAGAAGCGGTTGCTCACGACCGGGCAAATCACCAGGTAGTACACGTTTTGAGTTCGAGAGAAAGAAGAGAGAGAAAAATCATTTCTCTTTCTTTTTCAGTTTTCGACGTGTCGAATGCCCCATCCTTTTTTCTATTGGGCAACCCTTCGCGATGATTTTTTTTAGATTTCGATTTGCTTTTTTGTTGCTTTTTTTCGTGTACTTCTTTTTTCATTTTCACATTCGAGATGCAACGCGAAGACGAGCGAGAGACGAGCGAGAGAGAGCGTCATCGAGAGAATGGGGGAAAGAAACATAATAACACGCGGACGCGGGATGCTTTTGGTTCGTTTACTTCACGCGAGCGAGCTTTTGACATCCGATTTGGAACGATTGGTTTTTTTTCTTCGCACGCTTTCAGTGGGAGAGAGGCGCTGACCTTTTTCTTTCGAATCTTTTCGGAACCGAAAAAAACTCTTCTCAGGTACGCGCTCGAAAACGACCTTCTCGGGAACCTTCCGGGGAAAACGCCGGAAGCGACGATGGCGTCGGCGTGTTACACGGATTTGAAGAAGAAGGATGTGAATAAGAGAGTTTTTGCGAGACCGTCGGAAGGGCACTTTGGTTTGAGAGAGTGGGCGAACGATCCGGAGTTGGCGCACTTGTTGCAGCCGAAGTTGCACAGATTGGCGGAGACGTTTGGCGAAGAGAAGGTGGAGCCGAAGGTGGAGAAGCCGTGGAAGCAACCGCCGCCTGTCGTTAAGAATGTCGGAAATAGGAGGAATAATCAGAAGAAGGAGAAGGTATTAAGTGCTAATTATAAGGGTTCCGCAAAGAAGTACATAGATGGTAAACCGTACAGAGACAGACACGGTTTCGTGCACGCGATGTACGAGCCGAGCAGAGGGGATTACGGCAGGCCGGCGGCGATGCAGCAATATGGGTCGCTTTCAACGCACGATAGAATGGATTTGGATGCGTTGGTAGATGCAGCGGCGGACCAAGAAGATGAAAAGGAGGAGGACGAAGACGCTTACGACAGAGGTGATGATTACGACGACGAGGAACCCAACGCGTTGAACCACACCGACAGCGGCGCTGATGAAGCGCGCGAGAATGACGACGTCGAGGGAGCGAATCCGGGTGTCGATAAAGATACGGATGCCGAAGAAAATACTCTGCCTTTTGATTTAACTAATCCTGATCCGAACCTTTCGAACGACGAGTACAAAGCGCGCCTCGCGAATCTCGTTCAGCAGCAACAAGAGAAAGATGCGCGCGTGGCGAAACGAAAAGAGAGAGAAAGAGAGAAAATGAGGACGGAAGAGTTAGTCAAAGCTGGCTTGATTCCACCACCGCAACCGTTAAAGAAGAAGACGAGTTACGTACCGGTAACGTACAAAAGAGATGGTCGTGGGCGTCCGCGAAAGCATTTCGACGAGTTACCGCCGGCGCCGATATTATCTGCCTCGGGCGACGAGTTGGCAGAGGCGCCGCTCACGAACAACAAAAGAGCGAGGTTTACGAGCACAGCTGCTCTGCATCAGCAACAACTGCAGCAACAACGTCAAGGAACGCAGCAGGTTTCTTCGAACGAACAACCTCGCCATGGGCACGATTCGTTTGAGGTTGACACGCAAGGTGTTCATGACGCATCGTACGAAGAGATTGCTAACGAACGCATTATTGCGAAAGCCACGCGAGCGGGCATGAAAGATTGGAATTCAAAGGTGAACAAGTTCTACTCCACCGCGTATTTTACCGAGGTCATTGATCCAAAACTTCCGACGAGTATTCCGGCTTTTGCATTCAAAATGTCTCAGAACGACGCCGAACGCGAAAAGATTTTGACCCAAAACGCGATGCGGCGAGTCTTCAACGAATTCGCCGAAGGCTGCGATCCAGTGAAGCAATCGTTGAACGAACTTTCTGCGTCGCTCGAACGTTTGCGCGCTCAACAGGGTAACCATGAAAACGTCATGTATTCTGCTTTGGTGTACGCCGTAGCGTGTTACCGTTCAGAGTATCCAGAGGAAGCTACTTTAGCGCTTTCGAAAGCTTGGGAGGTTTACTTTTCCCTCAAAGGCGGCAACGAAACGAAAACGCAAGACGGCGCGTTCATGGTTAAAATCCGAAAAGATTTCGAGAAAATTGTAAGCGAAGCGTTAGGTGCATAACCGACGCAGCGTTACTACTCCTTACTGTATGTTTTGTACTGATATATACCTAGAGAAGGGATATATGTGCACGCACACTTTATACAACACCGACGTGGGTCATGTTAATATTTCTTTCATTTTATATAATGTTTCTATTACGCACTGTTATACACTAAAATCTACTACCACTAACGTCTTTACTACGAACGCATCTTTTCTTTGGCAGACGTCACGGCGTCGGTAACTTTGGCGACATCTGCGTGTAGCTTCACGTCGTGTGCTCGCACAGCGTTTGCGCCGTTCATCAGCGCAACAACCGCCGCTGCCGCCGAAGCTACGTCGCGCGCTTCTTTCGGAACATCTTTCCCTTTTTCATCACCGAGCATATTTCCCACGAAACGTTTTCGCGACATACCAACCAGCATAGGTGCGCTCGCTAAACCGCCACATTCGTTCTTCGCGAGCGACGCGCGAACGTCTCGTAAATTCGACAACAACTCCACGCACTGTTTCTCGGACTTTGCGAAACCAAATCCAGGATCGATCCAGCACCGCCATGCCGAAATTCCCGCAGGGGAAACTTTGCGTGAAAACTGAGAGGCGAGTTCATCGCCAACCGTCTTTGCGACTGAACCAATGGGATAGGATGCGTTTTTACTCATGATTTCTGGGTTACCTCGTTGATGCGATAAAATGTACCCCAGTGGCACTTTTGTATTCGCAACGGCAGTGAGCATCTCCTCGTCCCAATCGCCTCCAGAAACGTCGTTTATGATGTCCACACCGATCTTATCCGCCACTTTTACCACTTCGCCGTAAAACGTGTCAACCGATACGGCAATATTTCTCGGATCGTTCTTAAATCGTTCGCATATTGCCTGCAAAACTGGTGCCACTCTCGAGATTTCATCCGCCGCTGAAACTCTCGACGCGCCCGGTCTCGTCGATTGGCCTCCCACATCGATAATCCTCGCGCCTTCGTTCGCCAGTTGCTCCGCGCGTCTCAAAGCTGTACTCACGCTCGTGTTAAATACGCCACCGTCGGAAAACGAATCCGGTGTGATGTTCAAAACTCCCATAACTTTTGCCTGGCCCTCGTACGGTTCCAAGCGCATGTTCCTCTTGAACGGCGCTACTCTTTGGAGTAAAACGTCATTCTCTTCAAAATTATCCGCCAACATTATCCTCTCCTTCTCCTTCCACAGCTTCGCCATGGCTGTCATTTGATTGGCCATCGTAATGGACACGTCGCCGGTTTTATCAAAACTCATTTTTTCCGTCAAATCCGCAATCGGTGCTAACACGAACGCGCGATCTTTGATCCTCGCGTGCGGCACTTCCAGCCAAAACTTTTCGTACGACGACGCAAACGGAGAAGGTTGCGAAGGAGGATCGTACCTCACCATAGGTTCTTTCTCGCTAAACAAAATGTCCAAATCAATCACTCGTGGTCCTTTATCCGTATTGTGCACGTCTCTTCCCATCTCTCGTTCGATGTCTTTCATTTTACCCAAGCACTCTAAAATCGACCACTCTCGCGGATGCCGCAACACGACCGCCGAGTTTAGAAATTTCGGTTGGTTTTCAATCAAAGTGTCCATCGGTCGCGTCTCGTAAACGCTCGCGAGCTTCTTAATTTCAAATCCTCGCTCTCGGAGAAGACGCAACGCCGTGTGAAAGTGCTGAAATCGAGAGTTTGCACCTTCCTCTTCTGCTGCCGTTCCTCTTCCCGAAGAACACGAAGAAGAAGAAGAAGAAGGCGCGACGAGATTCGACCCGATGGCGACGCACACGTCGGCGAAAGACGACGACGACGACGACGACGACGACGACGCGAAGAGCCCGCGGAGACGACGACGACGCTCCGAGTCGTTCGTGAGGACGCGCGATGCGCGATGATACCGTCGCATCGGTGGGGCTGTTTTTTTGCTTTCGTGTTACTTATTCGCAGGCGTCCCGAGAGCCATGATTTGTAAAGCGACGACGACGCGTTCGACGAGATTTCGTTAAAAACTTTTATTTTCGTACGCGCGCTAAACGCGATAAACATAGCGGTTTACTACTACTACTACTACTACTACAATCTATCTAATCGCCCTACTATTCCTACTTAAGACTACGGCTTAAACCCTCTCGGCGGCGTCGGATCTTTATCCCTCGGAAACTTCCCGAAGCAAAACTTCCTCTCGTACCCGTACGTGCTCTCGTGCACCGTCACCGTCGGCTGCGTTCGGCACTTGCTCTTGCAGTGCGAAAACGCGTCCGAGAAGTACCCGGTACTCGGCTGCGCGCGGCCAATCGGTTCTCGCGTTCTGTCGATTTCCGCGGTCGATACTTTCGCGTTTTGGCAGCACGAAACGCACGATTCGTACGTTTGGCAGCATTTTTCCGTCTCGTGCTTCGGCGTCAAGTCGCACGCGGCGCATCCGAACCGTTTCTCGATGGCTTTAGAAGGCGGACAACATCCGGTTTTGCTCTCTAAATCGAACCAATTGCACGTGTATCCGTTGTCGTCGGTGATGTGGTGCAAGCCTTGCTTGGTGTTCGCGCAAAACTGATGATCGCGACGATGTTCTTCTTCTTCATCGAACGGTCGAATCGCTCGAACGGTGGTGATCAGAGATAGGAAGAAGGAGAAGAGAAGGAGCGCAGTCTTCGTCGTCTTCGTCCTCGGGAAAATCGAAAGCATTCTCTTTTTGTTTTACGGAGAGAAACGCCGCGCAAGGAGCGAGAGAAAGAGAAAAAGAGTTCTTCTTCTTCTCGTCCTTTCTTCTCTCCTTTCTTCGCGAGAGAGGGAGGGAGAGAGTGAGCGAGAGCGACTCTTTCTCTCTCTCTCTCTCTCCCTCTCTGTCGTTTGCGCGTTCCGAATTTCTGGAGAAGACGCTAGACCTTTTTTTCGATTGGATTTTATCTCTCTCGCCCGCCCGGAGTCGTCGTCAGACTTTTACGCGTCGTAAACGCGAGTTACACGCGCACGAAGAACACTTTCGCGTCTTTTTTGTAACCATCGTCGCGTTATTGTTATTACATCGAAGGAAGAACAAAAGAACATGGCGACGACGACGAGCGCGGAAGAAGTGACCGGGAAAATGTCCGAGTTGAACGCCGGCGACGGTGCGGCTCGAGGAGGAGAAGAAGAAGAAAAACCGCACCCGTCTGGTTTAACGCTGGACGAACGGGTGAATCTGTGCCTCTCCATCGGCGAGGAGTGCATTCAGCCGGAAGAGCTGAGGCGGTTGCTGGATAAGAAACCGAACCCGTGCGCGTACGATGGATTTGAACCGTCCGGGAGAATGCACATCGCGCAAGGGGTGATGAAGTGCTTGAATGTGAACAAATTGACGAAATCGGGCGTCACGTTTAAGTTTTGGATCGCGGATTGGTTCGCGCAAATGAACAACAAAATGGGCGGGGACATCAAGAAAATACAAAAAGTCGGGTTGTACATGGTGGAAGTGTGGAAAGCGGTCGGTATGGATTTGAGTAAAGTTGAGTTTATTTGGTCGAGCGAGGAGATTAACAAGCGAGCGCACGAGTATTGGCCGCTGGTGTTGGACATCGCGAGGAAGAATTCGTTGGGGAGAATCATTCGATGCTCGCAGATTATGGGACGGTCGGAGAGCGACGATTTAGCGGCGAGTCAGATCTTTTATCCGGTGATGCAGTGCGCGGATATTTTTTTCTTAGGCGCGGATATTTGCCAACTCGGCATGGACCAGAGGAAAGTGAACATGTTGGCGAGAGAGTATTGCGACGATATCAAGAGAAAGAATAAACCGATCATTTTGAGTCACAAGATGTTAGCCGGATTAAAGGAAGGACAAGAAAAAATGAGTAAAAGCGATCCGAATTCGGCTATATTTATGGAAGACAGCGAAAAGGACGTGCAATCGAAGATTAAGAAAGCGTACTGCCCTCCGGGCGTGGTCGAGAAGAATCCTTGTTTGGAGTACATCAAGTACGTGATTTTTCCGTGGTGCGAAGAGTTTAAACTGTACCGCAAGAGCGACGAGGAGCCGGAAACGGGGAAATTGGAGGTGTACGAGTCGTACGAACGGTTCGAGAAGGAGTACGTGGAGGAGAAGATTCACCCGGGAGATTTGAAACCGAGTTTATCGAAGCACTTGAATGCGATTTTGCAACCGGTCAGAGATCACTTCGAGAACGACGAAAACGCTAAGAACTTGTTGAAAACAATCAAGGCGTACAAAGTTACAAAGTAATTGACGCGTTTGTTAAAGTATGAGAAGCGAGTTGTGTGCATACCGTAGATCATTTGGTTGTTTTAAGAACTATTTTTCTGAGCATGTTTTTGAAATATAATAATATACATTTGCGTTACTCTTGCTCGCGCGCCTACCTACTCGTTTACTTTTGTGCTACGTTAAAATTTACTTGCAATTGCGCTGGCAACTCCTAACGACACGCCTACGGCTAATCCTACGCTCAGCGGAACTGAGCCGGTGATTTCGTTCATGAGGAAAACAAACGCTCTCAACGCTTTGCCTTGCGCGGAGTCTTCGAGCGCCAACTCGACTTTACGAAAATCGCCAGTCTTCGGCCTTAGCGTCCCTGGTTTACACACGCGAGCTTCGCAGTTTTCGAACTGTTCGCCGGTTAACGAAAAGCAAACGCCCCAGTGCGCGACTAATGCGATGACCTCTTCGTCGCGTTCGTTTATCCAATCGATCAAGTCGTCCATTCTTTGCTCGAAGACGTCCACGGGCTCCAAGGAAACTTCGCCGAACGTTTTCTTTTCGTCTTCGGCGCCGACGTACCACCACGGCTCGTCGTAGCTTTCAATGTGCGAGAAATCAAAGTCCGCGTGCAACTCTTCCAATTCTCGTTTCGTTTTCCCGTGGTCGGAGGCGTGAAACACTCTCTCTCTGGCGTGCGCGCACACCGCTCTCGGCGTCGACCTGTCGTGTTCAAACACGTACTTCGCCGTCATGATGGCGCGAGATAACGGCGAGGCGACGATCAATTCTGGTTTCGGTTCCAATTTTTCCACGTACACTTGCGCCAACTGCGCGCCCGCGACGCCGGCTTTCGAGAGTTTCGTGTCGTACAAGAGCGGATCTTTGAACTTCTCGTCCGCCCAGTGGTTCGATGCCAAGTATTCATTCATCTCCGTTTTCCCGTGTCGCACGAGAATGACGGTTTTCTCGTTCGTTCTGCTCGTCTTTTTCGCCTCGCTCGTGCTCGCCGTCGCGTTCATTCTCGCGCGTTGTCGCTGTTTTTGGCGGCGTTCGCGGGAACTTCTCTTCGAAGAAGGATGGCTTTGAGAAGGTGCGCACAACGACGTCGACACTTTCGCAATTTCCATCGTATTATGCGTATACATCCGGAGAATATAAAAAAGAACGAACAGCGACTAAACGAAAACTTCCCGCGCTTCTCTTCTTCGTCTTTTTTCAGAGACCAACGGCTCCGCGAGCGTTTCGTTTCGTTTCGTTTCGTTTCGTTTTGTGCGTGTGCGCGTTGTGAAGATTTTTCGTTATTCCCGAAAATGTTCATCACACTCACATCGTTTTTTCGGATATTCCAAGAGAAAGTGAGAGAAACGAGCGCGAATCACATGCGAGAGAGACAGAGAGAGAGAAAAAAAAAAGAACGCACTCACTCGCTCACTCACTCACCCGTCAAAGCTCGCTGCTATATTTTCTACCGCATTTGCGCGCGCGCGAGAAGAGAGAAGAGAAAGAAGAGACGCATGGGCGAGAGAGATTTGTGGGATACGATTGTCAATAACGACGATATTTGTTTCGAGCACATTTTGCCGAAATTGAATGGAACTGACGTGAAGTTTCTGTTTGAAGTGAATGGTGAAACGAGAGCGTTGATTAAGAGATCGTCTCGAGTGGGTGAGTTGGAAAAGAGTTTCGAAGTTTCAGAGATGTCGTCGATATCGACTTTAGAGTTTGCGTGGGAGAATCAATCGTTGTGGCTCTTCGGCATGAACGGACCACTGTTCTCCTATCGAGTTGCTCAAACGAATAAACTCGAGTTGCTCAAATGGGCGCGAGAGGAGAAAAAGTGCGAGTGGGATGATAAGACGATTACTAAGGCCGCAATACAAGGTAATCTGGAAATGGTAAAGTATTGCGTTGCAAATGAGTGTCCTATTGATGAATGGACGTGTGCAGGGGCTGCCTACCACGGTCATCTCGAGTGCCTCAAATGCTTGCACGAAGAAGGCAACGCGCCTTGGAATTCATTTACTGCCGCATGGGCAGCTTTAAAAGGTCATTTACATATACTCGAGTATCTTGTTGAACGCAAATATGATGAATATCAAGAAAATGCGTGTGCGTATGCGCCCTGGTATGGCCACTTGGACTGTTTGAAGTACTTGCGCGAAACCGCCAAAGCGCCGTGGGATAGTCACGCCGTACGACGCGCGCACAAGTACGACCGTCTCGAATGTTTACAATACCTCCTCGACAACGACTGCCCTTTACCACGCGGTTGGCGATACGAGCACGGAACGTTACACACGGATTAGAATCAGAATCAGAATCAGAATCATAAACACACAAATACAATTTAGAGCGCGCCGCCTTCGTAATACGCACGCGCACACATACGAGTATTTCTTTTTTTTTCGCCAATAAGAGACACGTACGTGTTTGTGGACAAAAAAAACGAATTTACGAAAACGAGTGAAAAAATGCAAAAAGTTTTCTTCCGACGTGCATTCTCCGTCACTTGTTTCGTTCGAAGATATTCTTTTCTCTGTGGTCGCTTTTAACTGTTGCCGTCGAGAAGAAGTCAATTCATCTTTGCGTACTTCTTCGTTAGTATATTCGCACAGACTACCCCTACACACACACAAACACACACAAATAACATGTTCGCCGCTACGCAACACTCCGTCGGTGTTTCGCGATCTCGCGTCGCCGCTTCCAGGTGCGTGTCGTTTACGTAGGAACGAATCGAGAGCGCGCAGATCTCTCTCCTCTCTTGTTTTTCTCCAATTTTTTTGTTTGAACGAGAGAGCCGTCGACGTAAACCGCGTGCGTCTCGAATGATTTCTTTCTCTCTCTCTCTCTCTCTCGCCGCGCGCCGACGGAGATAGAACTTTATGCGGGGCTCGCTGTGGGAGAAAGAAGAAAAGAAAAACATCGCGCGCTGTGCGATCGAGCGCGAGTTGAGACTAGGAAGAGGGACGGAGAGAGAGAGAGAGAATTCCGCTGTTTTTTTCTTCCCCAAACAGTAATCTTTTTTTCTTTTTTCTTCGCCTTTGATTTAATACGTTGTTCTCTTTCGAGAGAGACTGACCTTTTTATTTAACACGCCGTGTTATTAATACGTACGTAAACAGACGCGCGTCCAAAACGACCGTCGTTCGCGCGGCGGCGGCGAAGAAAGCCGAAACGAAGAAAACGCCGGAACCGACCATCGTCCCGGACGTCGCGGAACGACCGATGAAAATCGTCTTTGTCTCCACCGAGTGCGCGCCGTACTCGAAAACCGGCGGCTTGGGCGACGTCGTCGGCTCGTTGCCGATTGAATTGGCCAAGAGAGGTCACAAGGTGATGTCCATCTCGCCGAGATACGATCAGTACGAAGGCGCGTGGGATACGTCCGTGTCCACCACCGCTTTGGGCGAAAAAGTTGGCTTTTTCCACGAGAAGAAGAAGGGCGTCGATCGAGTTTTCGTCGATCACCCGTTGTTTTTGGCCAAGGTTTGGGGTAAGACTGGCGACAAGTTGTACGGTAAAGCCTCCGGTGCGGACTACGCGGACAACGCGAAGAGATTCGCTTTGTTTGCCAAGGCTGTCATGGATGCGCCGACGATGTTGCCGCTCGAATACGGCGAAGATGTCGTCTTCGTCTGCAACGACTGGCACTCCGCTTTGGTGCCTGTGTTGTTGAAGCACGAAGCCAAGCCGAACGGCAAGTACGTCAACGCCAAGAGCGTCATGTGCGTCCACAACATCGCGTTTCAAGGCAGATTCTGGCCGCAACCGTTGGAAGAGTTGGGCATCCCGGCCTCCGCTGCGGATGACTTCTTCTTCGAAGACGGCAACGCCAAGATTTACGACGAAACCAACCCGATGAAACCGGGTGAAAAGGATGAAGCGCCGACTGGCCAAATCTACCGCAAGATGAACTGGTTGCAAGCCGGCTTCAAGAACGCGGACAAGTGCGTCACTGTCTCCGTCAACTACGCCAAGGAGTTGGTCTCCGGCCCGGCCAAGGGTGTCGAGTTGGACAAGATTTTGAGCGCCCTCGGCATTGAAGGCATCGTCAACGGCATGGACCCGACCGAATGGAACCCGGCCAAGGACAAGTTCTTGGACTTCCCGTACGACAAGACGACCGTCATTGAAGGTAAAGCCTGCGCAAAGCAAGCGTTGCAAGCCGAAGTTGGTTTACCGATCGACCCGGAAGCTCCGTTGTTTGGTTACATCGGTCGTTTGGAAGAACAAAAAGGTTGCGACATCATGTTCGAAGCCATCCCGAAGTTGATCGAACAAGTCCCGAACGCGCAAGTCGTCGTTTTGGGTACCGGTAAGAAGTCCATGGAAAAGACCCTCGAACAGTTGGGCGAAACTTTGCCGGCGACTAACTTTGCCGGTGTTTGCAAATTCTCCGCGCCGACCGCACACTTCATCAACGCTGGTGCCGACTTTTTGATGGTGCCGTCCAGATTCGAACCGTGCGGTTTGATCCAACTCCACGCCATGTCCTACGGTACGGTCCCGATCGTCTCCACCACCGGTGGTTTGGTCGACACCGTCAAGGAAGGTGTCACTGGCTACCACATGGGCGCCATGGACGCCGACAACTTGTTGCCGGAAGACGTCGAAGCGATGGTTGAGACGTGCGTCGCCGCTGCGGCTGACTTTGGCACGCCAGCCTACGAAAAGATGGTCAAGACTTGCATCAAGCAAGACTTGACCTGGAAGGAACCGGCGAAGAAGTGGGAAGCCTTGTTAGAAGAACTCGCGTTCGGCACGGAAGAATCCGCCAAGAAGGCTGAAGTTATCGAGCCGGAGAAGCTCGCGCCGGGCATCGCCGCCACGACGGCGTAAACACACTTGTTTTTATACTTTTACTTTTTTACACGCGAGAAAAAAAAGAGCGCTTCTAACATTAATAATATAAGATAGCCAGCATGTTGTATTAACTGAATCAACACTTTATATACTACTACTATTACTACTTCCGCGTTATGAAATTGTTTTGTAAATGTGCTTGCTATGATCTTCGTACAGATGGGAGTTATCATCATTAAAAATAAATACAAAGTTCTAGAACTAAATCACGCTTCTTGTTCTTGTCGTTGTTCTTTCATGCGCTCTTCTAAAAGCAAACCTGGTTTCATCTTGACGTCACCGTACGCTTCATCTTGCTCGACGTCTAAGTACCCGTGCGTTCGCAATACCAACACTTGATAAAACATCTTCGCCGCGTCCGCTCTCGTCTTTCCTCTGACTTGTTCTTCTAAGCTGAGCTCGTTCGAGTCCGTTTTATCAAACTGCGCGCTCAAGTGGTCGAGCATTCTCTTCGACCCAACCGACCAATCCATGGCTTTATCGCCACTTTCGTCCGCTTTATCGTAATTGTCGTCACCGTCTAAACTGAATCCTTTTCTAGGTGTGTCCATGTTGTCGTTATTGTTGTTGTCGTAGTCGTCATCGTCAAAGCCGCCTGCGCCAGCTCCTCCAAACTCGTCGTCGTCGTCGTCGTCGACATTTTCTACATTACCGCCAAACAAATCCTTTTTGACGCCATCTTTCGCGTTTGGTGTTGTCGGCTGACTTTCAAAGTTCACCCAGCACGATTGCGCGTTTCTGGCGTAAATGGCCGCTAATTTTGGATGCACTTCGCCGGGTAAGCATCTCTCCTCCGCTGCGCACGCTCTGGGAATTTGAATCGGTGGACCTCTGTCCGCACCACGAGCGCACACAATATCGCTCGTATCTTGCAGCTGATGGCGAATTTGATCGTTCGTCAACGACGTTATTCGATCAAACACGATGACTCTTTCCACTCTTCGTCTTTTCGCGTTCGGGCCGACGCGAGACTTTTGCGCGGTTTTACCAAACACAAACTCTTTGGCCTGTTGCGGGTCGTTTTCCGAACCGGGTGTTTGGTACGGATTCGCACCAAACAGCACGACTCTTTTCTCTTGCTGCTGTTCTCCTTCCTCATGCGATTGCTTTTGCGCGTTCACGTTCACGTCGCCTAAAATAGCACCTTCCAATTCTTTCCTCGCGTCCTCGTCGAGCGGCAACGGCTGCACGTCTTCCATGTCGTCGTCACCACCCGCGTTGTACCCCATCCCAAACTCTTCGTCATCGTCGTCCGCAGCCGTCCCTTGCAACATCGCTCGAGCGTCTGGATTCGTTTTCATGTCATCCCCGTCCTCGTTGTTATACACGGCGTCGTACAAATCCGCGCCCGCGTCGCCCTCCGCCAACGCCAACTCCCTCTCCTCCGCCGCTCTCTGAAACTCAGTCTCAAACTCATCCTCCTCGAACTCATCCATCAGCGTGATCGACTGGCGGTCCACTCGCAGCGCTAACCTCGTGTTCTCCCCATCCTCGCCTAAATCTTCCAGCATGACGCCGTACTTGGCGTTCGGGTCGTAATACATCTCCAAGTCGTCGTAATTCTCCGGCAACGTAATCGTCCTCTCCTCCGCAATCGCTGACTCCGGGTCTAAATCCACCTCCCGTTCGCGCCTGAACACCTGCTTCGCTTTCGCCATCGCTTCCGAGCAATCGTGGAACAAATAGTTCACCTTCCTGTCGTACACTTTCACCACGCCGAGCATGAGTTGCCCGCTCGTTCGCAACGCGATGGGCGCTTCCGGGTTGATGATCGTCTGCACCGCTTGGATGATGTCTTGCTTCGTGATGGTGTCCTTGTTCAACTTTCGGTCCATGTGTGCGGCGAGCCAGATCGTCCCGAGAGGACCTCGTTTGGAGAGGATTTCCGCGGAGTAGAACATCGCTCGTCGTTCGTCGTCGTCGTCTCGAGAGCAAGAGCGCTACCTGTCCCGTGTGTATATATCTCTTCTCTCTCGATTCAAAAATTGAATTGGAAAAAAATTCAAACTGCGTTTGTTTTTCTTCTTCTTCTTCTTCGTTTACTCGCCTTTTTACGAGGAATAAATCTCTCTCTCTCTCTCTCTCTCTCTCTCGTCGTGAGAAAACGCGCGAGCGGAGAGTTGCTTCTCCGCTTTTTGCCTCTGCCGCGCGTTCGTGTGTGTATCCACAAGAGCGCTCGTCGCTCGCGCGTGAAAAAGTGACGATGCTCGTGCGAGCGAGGTCAAATTCAAACTGGGAAAAAAAGTGTTTTAGGGTTTCATTTTTTTGGGTCGAACAAAACTCAAAACTACATTGCGCATATATAGGAACGACGACGCTTCGGAAGAATATTTGAATTCCACGCTTTTCTTTCCCTCATCATCATCATCATCATCGCTACTGATTAATTAATATCGTTTACTCGCATCATCTTTATCGACGATAACGCCAACCCCATCTGCGTCTCGAAACTCTATTCTACCGTCGCACAACGCGGCGACGACTTCCGGGAACACCTCGTGTTCTTCCTTCAAGACGCGACGCGCGACCTCCTCCGCGGTCCAGCTCGGATCGATCCGCACGCTTCTTTGGGCGACGATTTTACCCTCGTCGAAGTTTTCGTTGACGAAATGGACGGTTGGGCCGGTGAAACGCGCGCCGGAATTCACCACGGCTTCGTGGACTTTATGGCCGTGCATGCCTTTTCCGCCAAACGCCGGGAGAAGCGCCGGGTGGATGTTTAACATCTTATTCTCGAACGTTCTGCACAATTCCGGTGGAATCAATCGCAAATATCCAGCTAACAGCACGACATCTATTTTATATTCGTTTTTGAGGTAATCGTTCAGCTCGGACGGGGATATTCTTTCCGAGTCTGGTAAACTTTTCGCGCCCGGGTAGAGCAACACAGGAATGTCTCTGTCCATCGCCCATTCGACGCCGCCGGCGGTGTACGAAGACGTGACGACGACGGATATTTGGCCGTTAATTTGCCCGGATTCGCACCCGGCGTGGATAGCTTTCATGTTCGACCCGCCGCCGGAGATGAAGACGGCGATGTTTTTTTTCTCTTTACTACTATTACTATTGCTCGCCGCCGACGACGACGCGTGGGTTCTCGTTCGGCGTTCACGATGTCGACGATGCGCAGGAGCTCGCGCGCTTCTGGTTCTTTCGAGGTTGTCGACGAAACACGACGCGCACCTCGAGGAAGTGGAACACGAGGTGAACTGGCGCTCGCAGCGCGCGAGCGCGGCGGAGGACATGTCGCTGTTTTCTTTCTTTCCTTCTTTCTTTCGCGCGTTCTTAGTAAATGAAGAGTTTTCGATGCTGATGGGGAAAATTCGTACAGAAAAATGTGTCTAAGTTAAGAAGAAGAGCTCTCTTCTTCGCTATCGCTATCGCTATCGCTACTCTCGACGAAACTCGGCCGCCAGTTGGTGTTTTTGTGCAACGGCGGGAGCGAGTCGTCTTCCTCCGATTCCGATTCTTCCTCGGAGGAGGAATCTTGTTCTTGTTCTTGTTCTTCTTGTTCTTCTACGCTCCCCCCGGCGACGGTCCCGACGAGCGCCGCCGCGCCTTCGACTCCGTTTCGTTTCTTCTTCTTCTTCTTCCCGCCGCTTTCTATCCGTAACTTTTCTTCGATTTTCAACAAATCGTCCGGGGTAATCGTTCGCTTCACCTCGCCGCTTATTTTGTTCGTGTACTCCGTGTCGTCGTTGGCGAAGAGTTCCGGCCACAACTGTCTTTTCTTTACGCTTTTGATTTGCTCGCGAGTCAACACCCGCTTCAACTCGCCGGTGACTTTCCCGCTCGTCGTCGCCGCCGATCCTCCTGATTGTTTGCTGCCTCGCTCCTCCGTTTCCTCGCGACGAGACGCGAATCCCGTGCAGAGAACGAAAGAGCCTCTTCGGACGTAGTAAATGTTCGCGAAGCGACTGGGAATCCGCACCAGCGTTCTCGAGTCGTCCGGTTTCGTCACCTGACAACAAAAAGAGAGGTTTCGGTTTTAAACTTTGAGAACAAAGAGAAGAAGAAGAATCGTCGGCGAACGCGGTCACGCGCGGCGCACAGAAAGACCAGAGAGAGAGAACCAGCTGCAAGACGGCGCGCAAAAAGAACAAACGTCGCTCCGGCGCGCGCCGCACGCCCCAGAAGAAGACCAAGAAGAAGAAGAAAAAATGGAGATAAAAAAGCGCACTAACACACCTCAATCATGTTCCCTCCTTTCACCTCTTCTACTCGACACACCGCGTCGCCTTCCTCCGAAACAATCTCCACGTCCACGTCGTGCACGTGCGACCGAACGTGTTTGCGTCTCGCGCTCATTACGGTTTGTTGTTGTTGTTTGTGTGTGTGTGTGTACGCGCGCCGCGCAGGTAAGAAATGATAAAAAAGAGTCTGCGGCGTGTAACGAACTCTTCTCTCTGACGAGCTCGCGTGAGCAAAACCCTAAACCATAAACCCTAAATTTCAATGTGTTCCTTTTTGTGGGTCTTTTCTCCTCTCGTTCCGCGTGCAACAACAAGAGAAAGTAATTTATAGCCGCACGTATAATAGCTTTTACACAACCACGCGCACACAAAACGAGAGATGAACCCGGTGGAACGATCGTCGACGTCGTTCGACGTATTCGAACCCCAATTTCTGACGTTGAAATGCGTCGTCGTCGGCGACGGCGCGGTCGGGAAAACCTCCATGCTTCTGTGTTACACGACGAACACGTTCCCGACCGATCACATGCCGACGATATTCGATAACTATTCGAAGAACGTGACGATGAGAGACGGGAGAGTCGTGAACTTGGGGTTGTGGGATACGGCTGGGCAAGACGAGTACGCGGATTTTCGGCCGCTGAGTTACTCCGCCGCGGATTGTTTCATCGTCGCGTTTTCGCTGATCGATCGGGAGAGTTTTAGAAACGTGGAGCAAAAGTGGTTGAGCGAGCTTCGGTCGAAGGCGCCGAAGACGCCGATCGTGTTGGTTGGGACGAAGTTAGACTTACGCAACGGCAGTGGCGGTAACAACTTTAATAACAGTAGCAAGAATAGCAAGAGAGGTGGCGGGGGTAGCTTTGGTAGGTCTAGCAGCGGGAACTTTTCGTCGTCGGCTTCGCGGGATATGCGAGGCGCCGGCGGGGCCGGAGGAGGCGGATTCGGAGACGACGAATCCGAACCAATCAGCGAGATGGAAGGGCAGGCTTTAGCGAGACGGATCAAAGCGGTCAGTTACGTCGAGTGTTCGAGTTTAGTGCAAACGAATTTGAGTTTAGTGTTCGATGAAGTCATCGAGGCGCACGTCAACCCGACGGTTGTGAAAGTCGAGGAGCAAAAGTCGTGCTGCGCGATTCAGTAAAAGTAGAAAGAAACATGCGCATATGCCACACACACACACACACACACACGTACTCATATGCACACACACGATGTGAACGAGCGCGCACTTGTAATGTAACATGTATTAAGCACATTTATTGTTAACATGTAGAACGAACATCGAGCGCGCAAAGTTATGCATTCTTCAACTTTCGCAGGCGTTTCAGAAGAGAACCACACAAAAAGTTCGCCGCCTGAACAAAAAAATGTCTGCCACGGCGGCGAAGAAAAGAGACGACGACAGCATCGACGACGAAAACGAGAGGAAGAAAAAGATAAAGACGTCGGAGGATGAGTCAACGAAGCAACAGAGAGGGGAAGAAGGAGAAGGACGACGGCGACAGAGCGTCGCGAAAACGGACGAAGATTTCCTTCTCAAATCCGGTTGCACGCGCATACCTCCCGCGAATCAATTCCAGCACGGATGTTTGCACGACATGGTTTGCCCTCCAAACTACCAACCATCGACGAAGAAAATGCCACAAGTACCCGCGAAGCAATATCCGTTCGAATTGGACACCTTTCAGCAGCAATCCGTGCTCTATTTGGAGAGGCAAGAATCGGTTTTGGTGTCGGCGCACACTTCGGCTGGGAAAACTGTCGTCGCGGAATACGCCATCGCGATGGCGAAAAGAGACGGGCAAAGAGTGGTGTACACGAGTCCGCTGAAAGCATTATCGAATCAAAAATACAGGGAGTTGAAGGAGGAGTTTTCGGACGTCGGGTTGATGACTGGAGATACGGTTATTAATCCAAACGCGAGTTGTTTGGTCATGACGACGGAGGTGTTGAGGAGCATGTTGTATAAAGGCGGGGAGGTCACGAGAGAGGTTGGATGGGTGATTTACGACGAGATTCATTACATGAGAGATAAAGAGAGAGGGGTGGTTTGGGAAGAGAGCATCGTGTTGTTGCCGGATACGGTCAAGTACGTGTTTTTATCGGCGACAATTCCAAATGCGAGAGAGTTCAGCGAATGGGTGTGCAAAGTGCACAATATTCCGTGTCACATCGTGTATACGGATTTTCGACCAACGCCGCTAGAGCATTACATTTACCCGAGCGGTGGAGAAGGTATATTTCTGATCGTGGATAGAACGAGCGCGTTCAAAGAGGATAACTTTTTGAAAGCGATTTCAATCGCCAACGAGAAAGGCGCGGAGGTGGCGCAAGCGAGGACGGCAGCTCGGAAAGCAAGCGAAATGGCCGGCGGTGATGGATCTCAGGCAAAGTTAGCCCAGAATACGGACGTATTCAAAATTATCAAAATGATTGTAGATAGGAATTACGATCCAGTGATTGTGTTCGCGTTTAATAAAGGCGAGTGTGAATCTTTCGCGAACGCGTTGCACAAGGTAGATTTATGCGACGAGAACGAGAAAGATATGATCGATGCGATTTACTGGAACGCGATGGATGCGCTGAGCGAGAGCGATAAGAAGCTGCCGCAGGTTGCATCGATGCCAAACTTACTCAGAAGAGGTTTAGGCGTCCATCACAGCGGATTGTTACCGATTTTGAAGGAAGTCATTGAAATCTTGTTTCAAGAGGGTCTCATTAAAGTTTTGTTTGCCACGGAGACCATGTCAGTTGGATTAAATATGCCGGCGAGAACGTGCGTGTTTGCATCGCCGAGAAAATTTGATGGGTATGGGTTTCGTTGGATTACGAGCGGAGAGTACACGCAAATGAGTGGCAGAGCCGGGAGAAGAGGTAAAGATGATCGAGGTTTGGTCGTCCTCATGGTTGATGAAAAAATGGACGCGCCGACGGCGAAGGATATGTTGAGAGGTCGGTCGGACCCATTAGATTCGGCGTTTCACGTGAGTTACGCGACTTTGTTGAATTTGATGCGCGTGGAAGGCGCAGAACCAGAAGATATGATTATGAATTCGTTTGCGCAGTTTCAGAGCATGCGACGAGTGCCGCAATTGGAAGCAAAAGTTGCTCTTTTAGAGAAAAAGAGAGACGAGATTGAGATCGACAATGAAGAGCAAGTGAACGAATACGTTAAGTTGCGAGATGGATTAGACGCGTTGACGACTGAACGACGCGCAATAACGAATTTGCCGACGCATAGCGTGCCATTTTTACAACCCGGTCGGTTGGTGCGTGTTTGTGTGGACGCACCCGGGTCGTCTCTATTCTCGAGCTCCGACACGGAGGCTTTGACGAGGATGACTGTAGACGCGGACGATGTTGAGGAAATGCTAGAGGATGACGACGTACAAAATCCACTATCATTTGACGAAACAATGCTGAGAAAATCTGTAGAAGACGGCAACGATAGCGTCTGGGGCGTCATCGTCCATTTTGAAAAAGTCGGGAGCAAGAAACATTCAAAGTATTTGGTGGACGTTCTCGTGAAATGCGCGGAAAAGTTGAAACTTTCGGATGCCGATCGCACCACGTTGAAATTGAACGATCCGGCGTTTTCGTTATTGAACAGCTCAGAGCGTCACAGTTTGCTACAATGCGAAGAAAACCAGGTGGTGGACGAACTTCCGGCGGTTGAGTTTCGCGTCGTTCGCGTTCCTCTCGAACAACTCGATTGCATGTCCTCGATACGTGTGTATTTGCCGAAAGATTTAAACCCGCTCGAAGCTCGAGTACGATGTGGTGCATCTGTTCGAGAAGTTTTGAAACGGTTCGAGGAAAGGAGTAAAGAGCAGCAAAACGAAGAGAAAGAAGAAAAAGTCGTCATCCCGATGCTCGACGCCGAGAAAGACATGAAAGTTACCGATAAAAACTATGCAAAAACTGTACAAAAGATTCAAGTGCTCTCAAAAATGATGAAAAATCATGGTTTCAAATCCTCTGGAAATGCTGTAGAAAGACTCAGAAAACACGGTGAGAAAAGGCGCTTGGAGTATTTGGTAAGACACGCTAAAAAAGAAGTCACCGCGGCTTCCGGGATGATCAAAGCGGACGTCCTCAAACGCATGAGACGCGTGCTGCGACGACTCGGGTACGTTTCCGAAGACGGTGTCGTCACTCAAAAGGGCCGATGCGCGTGCGAGTTAGCCGGAGCAGACGAACTCGTCGCAACGGAGTTAATTTTCAACGGCACGTTCAAAGCCTTGCCGCTGCACATGCTCGTCGCCACGGTTTCGTGTCTCGTTTGGAAAGAGAAAACTGGGGGAAAGGGAGGCAAAGATGGCAACGGTAAGAAGCAAGGCATGAATGTGAGCGAAGAGGTGTTTAGTGCGCATTCTAACGTTAAAGACGCGGCTCGTAAAGTATTCAAGCAGCAGTTGGAGTGCAAGTTAAAAATCGACGTCGAAGACTCGATTGAACGTTTGCGTTGGGACTTGATGGAAGTCATGCTCGCTTGGTGTAAAGGTAACACATTCAGCGAAATCATGAAAATGACGGAAGCATTTGAAGGATCAATCGTGCGCGCGATAAGGAGAATCGAGGAGTTGATGCGACAGCTCGCGTCAGCTTGCAAAGTCATCGGAGAGTCGGATTTGGAGAAGAAATTTCTCGACGCTTGCGAGCTCGTGAAGAGAGACATTGTATTCACGCCGTCTCTCTTTGTGTAACAAACAATAGTCGATATTGATTCAAAATTAGTTTCAAGTAGGAAATAAAATAGCTAGGCAATGTGCGGCGCAATAAATAGGAGGTGTAAATAGATACTGTACGGTATATAAAACACGGTTAATTTAATAAACCATATTATTATTAAGTTCTGCTAATTCTACATTTCTTTTATCAAGACACCCCCTCTTACTTTTCTCTCTCTGTTCTATGAAAACTATACAATACTCTGCTCCAACTCTCCTCCAACTTAGTTGGATTTGATGCCGGATCGGAGCTTCGCTTGTTGTCTTCTAGTGTACTTCTTCGGTTCTTCCGCTCTTGCTACCGGTTCTTCCTTTTCCTCCAACATAAGCTCAACGTGGCACGGCGAAGACATGTACGGGTTGATGCGACCGTGCGCTCTGTACGTTCGTCTTCTTTGCGGGATAGCCTTGTTGACTTGGATGTGCGTGATGTAGAGGTTGTCGATGTCCAAACCCTTCACTTCGGCGTTCGATTCGGCGTTCTTGAGCAAGTTGATCAAGATTTCCGCGCACTTCTTCGGCCATCTGCCTTGGCCGTTCGTGGAGCCTTCTTGCTTGGCTTGGGCCGTTCTCCCGACGCCACCGCAGAATCTGCGGAAGACGACGCATCGCTCCATCTTCATGACAGAGTTCAAGAAACCTATGATTGTAGAGTTGAAAAAAGAAGTAACGGTTGTAGGTTAGCGTCGCGTGAATAGATTTGTAAAAAGACGACGACGCCAGTTCGAGAAGGAAATACTTCGCGTCATCATCGAGGAAAGAGGAAAAGAGGTAGTCCTAAATTTCGAGGACCTAAGCGAAAAAAAATCGCGAGCGATGCGCGCGAACACAAAGGACCCTCATCCACGGCGCGCTCTCAACGAAACCCGCGCAAAACGAGCGAACAAAACACTCGCGCGTTCAAATCTACTCGTTTCGCGCGGCTTCCACCTTCGCGCGTTGGCTCTCGCCAACCCTTTTTTTCACGCTCGCCCGCCCCATTTTTTTACGCGCATCGAGAAATAAAAAGCCGAGAAAAGAAAATGCCCACCTTGCGCGTCACCCAAACTTCTCCCTTTGATGTTCATCGCCGTCTCTCTCATGTTCTTGAAATGGACTCTCAAATCCGTGCCTCGCGCTTTGCACGATTTCGTCGCGTCGTTGGACTCTCGGGCGTATTTAACCATGGCTGTTTTCCGAATAAAATTTTACTGGGTGTGAGGAAATTTTTTCTTTCTCTTTCGCGCTTTATTGAAGGGGAGCAAAAGTTCAAAATTTAGGGTTTTGGTGGCAAAAACAAAAAAAAAAGGAAAGAGAGAACGCGCTCGGCCGGCAGAGAAGAGAAGAGAATCTGCGCGCGCTTTCGCAGACGAACGAACGAACGATGACGAACCAAAACCTCTCGATTCTCACTCGATACCAAACCTTGCTCCTCTCTCTGAAACCCTTGCAATCGCACGAGTATCTTTTACAGCAGCAACAAGGGCGACAACAGAGAGGAACGACGACGACGACGACAACTTCTTCGTCGAGTTACTGTTCGGAGGACATCAACGCGTTTGCAACGGCGCTCGAATCTACGTTTCCGATTTTGAAACAATTCGCGCGATGTTTGCAACGACCGATGGAAATACCCGGGAGAAACGAGGAGGAAAGGAATCGGGTGATTAATTCTCGAGTGGCTGTGATCCCATCGACAGGAGTGACCGTACCTTTGGGTGATATCGACGTCGAGAGTGCGATTTTGATTTCAGAATGCTTCAACGTCTCGGAGTTTCACGCGATAGAGGCGTTGGCGGGGAGCGCGGGGAGAATCTTCTCCGGAACCAATGCGTATGTCGTTGACGAAGAAGAGGAGGCGCAGACGCGGCTGTTTGCCGCCGGGAATATCTTTCAAGAACGTGCGAGCTGTTTGGAAAGTTTGAGCCTTTTGCTGAGAGCAAGGCAAACGGTGAGAGCGTTGGAGAGAAACTCAAACTATTGTGGCGCAAACGAGGGGAGTCAAAGCGCGTTTCGAGAGTTTTCAGCTTTCGTGGACGAGGTAGTTTTGATGGGTAAGCGGATTGATGGCAACGGAAATGCGACGACATCTTCTGACGAACAAACTTTAGTGAATAGATTGGCAAAGTTGATTCGAGCGGCGCCGACGGGCGGGCCGTTGGGCGGGCAGCCCGCCCAAAGGGTTGGACAGCCGCCAGCAACGAATGGTCTTTTTGGAGGCTTTGGCTCGCAGCAACAAAACCAGCAAGTGCAAGTCATGCAAGCGGATAGGTTTGAAATTATATATGATTCGCGCAACCGGGTGAACTTGCGCGCAGATGTCCTGGCCAAGGAAAAGTCGCAAGTGGCAGAGTTGTTGTTTTTGGCGGCATCCTTGTCGCCTCCGTTGTCGCAAGGGGACGCGGTCGAAGTCTTCTCACTCGCCGGCTGGGCCTCAGAGCAAATGCGATTCCCCTCACAAACGCTACCGGATTATTTACCGACGTGTTATTCGACGTTGTTCGCCTCGGTGACGGCGTTGATGTCGTCCTTAGAAGACGTGCGGAATGTTTTAGACCAAGTGCACGACCCGAAACGAAAAAAGTTGGAAGCGTTTTTGAAGTCCATCGAGACGACTGTGAAATCACCAAATCCTCCGCCGTCGTTCGCGATCGTTCGCCTTGCTTGGTCTTGCGTTGCCATGCGCCTTGGGTTTGAAAGCGGTGAGGAAGTTGCAAAGAGCTCGATCCGAGACGGCGCTTTCGACGCAATGACAGCCATTTTACAAACTGGCGCGTTTCAAGACGATCGGGAAGAAAACAGAAGGAACTACTTGCATCTGGTCGCAAACGCAGTATTAGGTGAATTTACGAGCTTAGCTTTAGATAGACCGACGCTGTCGACTTCATTGACTGACGGGACGTGCACGCCAACGTTCATGGAACTTGAAGCTGCGAATAAGATTTCAAACGGAGACGATACTGAATTTGAAGAGCCATGCCCTACCAGTGCGTTGGCATCTTTGATGATTGCTTTGGCAGAAACGTGTTCGCAAGATCCTTCGTTGGTTGGTGACGAAGAGTCCGCGGCCGCTTTCAAAGCCGCGACGACGTCGCCGGATTACGACTCAGAACAGGACGATTACGAGATGAGCAAACAATCGGCGGCGTTGCGATTGGTAGACGCGTGTATCGATCTCGAGCACTCCGTTGTTTCTCTCATGGCGTTTCTTGATCTGTGTGCTGCGGTTTCTAAGCACGACATTGGATCGAAAATTGCGTTCAAAGTTCTAGCTAGAGGGGCGGGCGGTTGTAATTGGGACGAATTGTTGAAGGGTATTACCGGATACATTGCGCGTTACGATTTATCGCGAGGCTTGGAAGAAAATACCGCAGATGGGTCGATGCGATCGCTTGTGAGCGAGGAAATCGAAGGTTTGGGCGATAATCAACAGTATGATCCACGAATGGGCGAACCAGAAATGAACGACGCCGACGTGAAAGCTTTAGAAAAGTATTTGAAAGCTTTAGCCGCGTGCTTCTCTACGCAAGCTCGCGAATACGAGGAAAGCAGAGGAGATAGTGGCGCGAAAGCGTCATCGTCTCGGCGAGAGCATCAGAAGCAACGCAAACAAAACGATTCGAGTGATAATATCGACACTGGTAACATCATGGGGACTTCCTCTAGAGGCGGTTCATTTGATCAAATCGGTGCGGCTGTGTTGGAGGTTTCCAGAGGTGAAGACCCGAGACGAAGATGGATCCGATACCTCGAGGAACGTATGGATATGGATTTATGCGAAGCACTTTTGAATCTGTACGTCGATCCAGTGCCGCCAAAAATGAAAGCCGCTCTTTTGAATTGTGTTCAGTCGCTTTGTGAAGGTTGCGTTCTGAAAACGAACGATGCTTGGGGATTTCTTGAAATGAAAGGTGCTTTACATGTCCCGACTCCAGTGGACGCGAGGGTTGACCTAAAGGATGTCTCTTCCGCCTTGGCCATTGTGCCTACGCTCCCGGGCTCAAACATGGATGTAGCATATCATTATTATCAAACTGAACGAAACCTGAGTCAATACGAGGGAACTGTGGCGTATGCGAGGTTTTTTAACTTTGCATTGGAGACGACCAAAGATGCGGGTTATTTGGACGGTGCACTCGATATGGATTCGGCGGGCGCGTGCTCGTTTAACGGACGGTCGGCGTGGCATCACGCAAGATTTTTGAGATTTGATGTGTTTCGACAGCTCCAAAGCAGACGCCACCTTGAAGAATCAGAAAGATGGGTGTTAGCTGGAGAATGTTTGCGTGCGTTTCAGTCGTGCTTAGAGCTCTATGATGTTGCTGACGATGAAGAGAAGATCATTCCAATTAAAGCGAGTACGAACAAAGGTCAATTTAACGAACACAACAGACAACCGTTAGAGATTGGATTCAACGTGTCTTTGCCTTTGGCTGCTGTCGGTGAGATGCGCGACCGTCTCGAGCTCATCGCTCGAGACTCTGTACCGCCCGGCCGCGATTTAATTCTCGATTTCCTCCACGACGGAATCACATTTCGAGGTATCTTAGACGTTATCTCTATTGGAGCAGAGCGTTTGAGTCGAGAGCGGTCGAAACCTTACGGCGAATTTCTCGAAAACGCCGTTTTGCGATCTTTGAACGTCCTTTCCAAGGCTTTAACCATGGACCTCGAGCACTTGGAGCGTTTACATGACGCCAAGCGCGACGTTGGATTTAAATCGTTGGACGTCTATTTAGTTTTCAGAGAAGAAGGGCAGCGATTTGCAGATATTTTGTCTTACTGTCAATACGCGTATAATCCAGCGCTTGCACTCTCGGCTTTGGAGATTGTTACGGAAATTTCTCGTCGTGTCGATGGTTTACCGAGGATGCTTCGACCGGAAGTGCAAGCGGGGTTGATTGAAGGCTGCGCAACGTTATTAGAACAATCCTTTTCCTTACAACCTGCGGCGAATTTTGATGTGGATGAAAATAGCGATATGTTTCGATCCGATCGTGAACTCTTCGCGGAAGCTTGTGGTGAAAGCGTGTTGAATTTGATCGACGAATGCATCGCCTCGCATCCCTCACCGAACATGGCGGAGTTACTGCTCGGATTTGACGTCACCGGTGCGTGTAGAACGACGCCTTTGCGACCGGATCTTGAATTCACGTGCTCGACCGTGCTCATTGAATGCCTAGAGTCGAGCACGCCATCGATGGCAGCTTCATTCGTGGTTCCGTTGCGGGCGCCTGAAATTGGAACCAAGATTTTGTTCGAGTGTTCTCGACGATTTGAGACGGCGCCAAGTACGCTCGATTTTCTCCGATCATGGAACGCGTTTCCGATGTTGGTAGACGATGCTTGCCGCGCCGCGGTGGCAAGTAATGACACAAATCAAATCACAAGTCGTAGATTACTGGAAAAACGCATCTCTATTGCCGCTCACAAGGCGTGGATTTTCGAATTAGCGACGAACATGCTCATCGCGGATTCTCCTTCGCGCAAAAACGAACGAAGCGAAGGCGAGGTTCCAACTTGGGTGGTAGATATTGTCGACGCTATGTTGGCGTTACGTCGTCGCGATCAGTACGAACAAGATGCCATCGACGGTCGCGTTCCTGCGCTCGACGCGGCGTTGACTCTAGGTGAATCTATCGATAACGTTTTGGTCTCGCGGGCCATTGCTCGAATCCCCTCTGAAGTGAAGCAAACTATCGACGAGTTAGAGTGCGAAAAATATTTAAAACCAGGAGGGGGGTGCGAAAGAACGTCGAGTCGAGGCGATATCGTCACGGATGTTGGGAAGTTGAAGCGTAAGTTGCTCGCGGAAGCCGTCGCTCGTGATGATGACGGTTCCAACAGACAAGGGAGATCCACGCGAGCGACCAGTAGTCCAGGTGGTGGACTTTCGGGAGTATCTAAAGTGTTAGTAGACGAAAGCAATACGTACGCTCAAAGTGTTCCAAGACTCGTTTCGCGAGACCGAGAACGTGCTATCTTAGCTGCGGCTGAAATCGCTGTCGCGAAAAACCTCGAGATTGAAGACTCGAACGCACGACGTCGCGCTTTTGAGGCCTGGGAGATGTGCGTCTCGACGGCTATTTGCCATGCTCTACCTTCGGCAGAGTTTGTGCAAGCTATGAACGGTGCTCAAGACCAACTCGTAAACATTGAAGGTGTCAGTGGAGATGACCAAATCACAACGATGCGAAGTCGTCCGAGAACCGATCGTGCGTTTCTCGCGTACGAAGTTTTGGATGGTTGCATGCGCCTTTTGAATGATTCGAACCGAGGCGGTGGCGCGGATTCTCCCAAATCCATCGCGTGCTGCGCACTTGCTGCAAAAATCATGAAGAAATTGACGTACTTCGCGAGGGAAAAGTTCGAAGATGCGGCACCATTATCGGCTTCTGCGTGTCGGACAACTTTGCGCGGTATTTTTGGATCTTTAACGCATAGGTTTCGCGTCAACGCTGCTTCGAGGATGCGGTTGATTGATTGTTTGAGAGAATACTTAGAATACTGCAGAAGAATTCGCGAAGACCCGAGGTCTTCGAGCTTCTTAGAGAGCAAGAAAACGAGAAATAGCTCCGAGTTTCAAAACGGTCCAACGGGTTATCCAGACTCCGTGCTCCTTGATGGAGACGTAGAAAAGGCAAACGCGGATATAATTCGACGCGAAGCTGGGTTAATTCTGGAACAACTCTCTAGGGACGTTTCGCACGGCAGCGAAGAGGCTCGAGCGGCAGCGGTCGATGCTTTAGAAGCTATACTCACGGCAGTTTGCGTCACCACGACGACATCATCGTCGAGCAGCGAGACAACCTCGTCTAATTTTGGTTTCGCGAGCAGTGCCAACGCTTTCACGTCTTCAACGACAAACTTGGAAAGAGAGTACGTGCGCCTCGGGATTTTCTCTCGAGCGTGCGATATCATCGCCAGTTCAAAGATGTCTGAACTGGCACTTGAAACGAGCTACGCAGAAAGTCGCTTTAAAACGATGTTGAGTTCAATAAAATTGCTCTTGACGGCATCTATCGCGTGTCCAAACGCAATTGCGTTTAGCGAACCAAATAATAATATCATTGGCGCGTTTGATGCCTTGATACATTGCGACACATTGGACGCTTATGCTGATGTAAACGGCGCGGCATGTGCGGAGTCGAGCGCGAAAGCTGGCACGCCGATTGCGCCCTTGCCACTCTCGAGAAGACGACATCACGAAGTTTTCGTCAACGCGTTGAAAGTAATTCATTCTCTGCTGATGTCTGCGCAAGTTGAAGACGATGAAGACGTCAAAAATGCTAAATACGACATCCTTGCCGGCGAAAATAATGTTGATGGAAAGAATCAAACGTATGAGCAAAAGCAGAGGAAGCGGGAAGAATTCTTCAAACATGTTCAGCAGAGAAGAGAAGCGGTTTACGCTGCGGTTGTCCAAAAAACTGAGCAGTTCATCGATAGACACAGAGATGTAGTCGCGCGTGCACTTGCCGATCGCGCGTTGACGCCTCACGTGGCTGATTTGAGCGAGCTCGAGGCGTCTTTATGCGTCGTCTCTTCTCTCTTGAAGATTTCTCCTAACGATTCGCCCAAACTTCGAGAGACGCTCGATCACGTGACAGTCCGTTTTTGCGGACCAGAAGCGCCAATGGACAAATACTGGAAGTATTGCAGAGACGCAGAAAGGAGAGAGTTGACTGGAAAGGGGAGTGGTATTTATAACGACGGCGACGATTACAATGACAACATCGACGAACAGGATTATTACGGCATTCGCGAGGCTCGTAGGCAAGAAAAGATTGCGATGTACGCACAGCAAACGAAGATCATTCGAGATTCTGCTGAAAATCTTTTGCGAGGCGCACGAATCGTTCGTGCGACGACGTGTAAAGCGCAGCGGGATTTACTTGTACGTAGAAAACGTCCGTCGTTACAAGTGTCATTGATAACTTCTTCGATGAACGCCGGCGCTGCTCCAACGTTAGCGATGTTTGCGAGCTTGGCTTCAGACGTCGGGAGAGAGTTACTCGTCGAGATTCGCGCGAGAGACGAGATTGTTCGAGACGCCAAACGTGCTGACGGGATTTATGAAGAAGAAAACGATGATGGAGATGAGGATAATGACGAGGAAGGCGATGGAGAGGACGTGTTGTACGATGAAAACGAAAACATCAACGGCGCGCTTCTTCAAAAAAAATCTTTCGTGCCTTCCGACGCCGAAACACGAGCGGTTCTCGCGACAAAAGACGGCGCAATTGCAATCCTCCTCGAAACACTCGAGGCGAGTTTAGAAATCGTTCTCTTGCACGCAAAAGCGAGTCGATTGGAAGATTCGAGCGCGTCTTCTTCCTTTGCGCGAGAGAAGAAGGAAGCGAACCTCCTCTCCGCGAGTCGCCGCCACCACAACGTCCTCAACAACGTCCTTGTGCGTGAATCGCACGAATACGTCCGCACCTCTGCCTTCAGCCGCCACGATATCGAACAGCTCTCCCAGCTCTCTTCCGCTGCGTTGGCTTCCATCGATAAAGCAACCAAGAAAAGGCACAAGTACATATTCTCTTCCAACGCTCGCGCGTTCCTTCGTGCGAAACGACTCGCCGAAAACGTCAAAGTCGTCCTGTCCGTCACCAGCGAAATGAGGTCCATATTGCAACAACAACAACAACAACAACACCAATCGAGAGGTGTTGGTACTAGCGCGATGAATACCACGCGCATGTGGTAGAATCTCGAGTAATATTAGTTCGTTGTTTCATTCGTAATCAACTACGTAAAACTTGACCAACACACAAAACAGCCTACTTTTGTTCGCTCTATTTTTTTCGTCGTTGTGAAATGTGTTTGACACACGTCGCCAGCGCGCTCGCTTTTTTCTCTCTCGACCTCGCTCAGTCTAGGGAAATGGACTTATAAGTCCCCAGTATTTTTAGGGGAAAACCAGGAATTTTCGACTTTTTTCCCTATCCACGGGGACTCATAAGTCCATTTCCCCAGACTCCACTGAAATCCCCTCCTTTCGTTGGCGATCTTTTAACTAGATTTTGTGATTTTCTTTTTTTTTTGGCTCATAAAGTAACTCTCGATCGACCAATCAAACCCACACAAAAAAAGAACGGACAACACGCAGTATTTCTTTGTATCTCTCGCACAACAACACCAATAACAAACGAGTGAGAAAAAAAAGGATACAGTAGACCGCATCAACACATCGCGCGCACACGATGTCGAAGAAAACCGGCGTCGGTGCGTTGAAACTAATTTCGCGTCGGCCTCTGCTTTTTATTTTTTTGATGGGCCGGCGACCGTCCTTTTTTACGCTCATTTTCCCTTTTTCACTTTTTGTCGTCCATTGTCGGACCGCAGCGGATCGCGCGCTCTTCTTCTCACTCACTCTCCTCTCTTCCTCGTAAAATTATTCCGCAGTCAAATGGTTCAACGCGAGCAAGGGGTTCGGGTTTATCATCCCCGACGATGGAAGCGAGGAGATCTTCGTCCACCAGTCGCACTTGAAAGCGGAAGGATTCCGCAGTTTACGGGAGGTACCATTTAGAAAAACGTATTTACGGGGGACACCACCTCTTTTCTTGCTTGCTTTTGCTTTTTTGTCTGTCAACTCTCTGGGATTTCTCGCGTTTCGTTGAAATCTCCGTCCGCGAAGAGAAGATATTTGCGTTCTTTCGTTTCTGTTGTGTGACTGTGGGACTGACAAAAAACAAACTTCTTCTCTCTCGGTTCGAAAAACGACTTCATTATTAACGACTCAGGGCGAAAAGGTGGAATTCGACGTGGACGATACCGAAGGCGAGAAGACGAAAGCAATCAACGTGACGGGACCAGACGGAGCGAACGTGTTGGGGTCGAGACGACTCTATCGCAAGAACAAAGGACGAGGCGGTGGAGGGGAGAAGCCGACGGACAATAATCAGGCTGCTCCCGAGAGCGACGGCGCCGCGAATGAATAATATAGGAAAGCGAACTTTGAACATCACGTGTTTAACAGAACATTCATTGGAAGTTACGGGATGACACCAAAAAGACACGTGGATTCGATAACACTTAATTAGAGGAGAAATACTGTGAGATAAATCATGACTTTGACTTTTCTGTAAAGTCTGAGACTTTATCTTTTTTAAAAACCAGAGAGTCGCGCAAAGAACAGCTTCGGGCGCGCAGCGCGAGTTTTACACAACACGAAAGAAGAGAGAAAGAGAGAGAATAAGGAAAATATACACACACAATATATACACACACACCATCAAAATCCCTTTAGAATACCATACACCGGACGACATAGAATAGCAGTTGTACATCATCAAAGCAAAAGCAAATACCACGGTACTCGTATTTAACGATCAAAAATCAAGTAAAAAATTGACACAACACACAACACCACACTACACACGCGAGAGAGAGAAATTTAAAAAAATGAGCCATGAACGACGAAAGTAACGATAGAACCGCCGAAAAATCCTTCGAAGAAGAAGGAGACGATGATTTGCGACGACGACGACGACGACGACAACAACGCGCGGCGTGGAAAGCAAAGTTCAAACTCGTCCGACGCGTGGCCATCGACTCGTATCTTTCCCGAGTGGAATTGGAAAAAGTGAGAGAAGAGTACGAACGCGTTCGAGAGAGACATCGCGCTTTATCGCCATCTGTTGATGACGATGACGACGACGATAACATCGATGCCTGGATCGTGCGCGAGAATGGATGCGTTTTATCATCGTTCGTGTGCGATTGCGCTTTTTACGATGAGTGCAAGAACACCGACGACGGAAGAAAAAACAGTTGGACGACGACAACGAAAACAAAAAAGAAGAAGGAAACGAAAGAGGAGAAAGCGAGAGGTGCAACGGTCGCTCACGAGACGTGGAACCATCGTGAGTGCGCGAAATATTCGCGAGGGAGCATTTTCGGGAAGGAAGTGAGCGAGTTGGCGACGACCGGGAAGATTGGAAACATGGCGGCGTTTCTATTGAGAGCGATTGCGGAGGAGGAGGATGAAGAGGAGGTAAACGGAGGTGACGAAGAGGAAGAAGAGGTGAAGACAAAGACGCTCATGAATTCAACGCAAAAACGAACTCGTGTCGATGGCGACGCGTACAGAAAAGATAGAGATGGTGTGTACGTGTTTAACGACCAGTACATCGTGAAACCGCCGCACGTGAGCGGCGTAGAGTTTCCGTGGCATCGGGACGGGCAATACGAAATGTGGAAGACTCCGGATCAATCCGTCCCGTTACCATACCTTTCCGCTTGGGTAGCTTTAGATGACGTGAGCGAAGATAATGGCGCGTTAAGATTTAAAAAGAATGAAAAAGAAAGGTTTGGTCCCGATGTCGATGTGGCATCGATTCGAGACGAAGAAGACGATAACATAGCGACCATGAACGCCGGCTCGGTTGTCTTTTTTATGAGCGACGTTTTACACGCGAGCGGGAAAAACATGTCAGAAGAGACGCGGCGCGCGTGGATGCCACAGTATAGCTTAGGGTTACCAAAAGAAGAGGACGATAACAGTAGATATAGCGATAGTTTTAGATGTCTGCGGACAGCACTTTCTGGTGTATAGATAAATACGGTGTGTAATTCTGCTATCACAATTAAAGTTGGACTACCAGGTACCTTTAGTTTTCTTCTCTATTCGCTATTTGCTACGTTCTTCACGCCGGCGTCTGTCGAGGCGAAGTCCCAACCCCAGCAGCTTCAGCTGCGGCTAGTTTTGCCTTCATTCGTTGGCGCTCTTTTTTGCCTTTCCGTTTAAATACTTGGAGCTGCTGTGGTTGTTGTGGATGTGGTTGCTGCTGTTGCTGCTGTTGCTGAGAATGATCTTGAATCATCCCGATTTGCTGCATGACGTTCAAGGCGTTGTTCGTCGTAGGAGCGACGATGCGATGGTCATAAACAGCGTTTGGATGTTGATGATGATGATCTTGCGCAGGAGACGAAGGGAGGCTGACTGCATTCTGAAATATGACATGCAGCGGATCTTGGACGGCCGAGTTGTTGTCGACGTAGCTATTATTCGACGACTGTTCTGCTCCTTTCATCATCATCGGATCTTTCCGAACGATGTTCTTCTTAGAGTTGCGCTTCTTCTTTGGTGGTGAATCCGATCGTTGCTTTTCACCGTCTTCAATGTTGTCATTGTCGTCCCCTCCAGCATTTTTCTTGTTCTTGTTAGGCTTCTTCTGTTGTTGAGCGGGCGGGGGAATGCTCGTCGGCAACGGAGGAGGAATACTCATCGGCGCGCGAGGCGGGACCTTGGTATCACTCTTATTATTAGAGGGAATCTTCTTTTTGTTCCTGCTCTCTTTCTTCGCGTCGCCGCTGCTTCTCGCATTCTTTTGTACTCCACCATCTTTTCTCGTCGAAGCCTCCGCCGTGGCAGGTGCAGCCGCGGTTTTCTTTTTCTTATTTTCAGCAGAATTCTTCTTATTTTTGTTCCTATTATTATTTACGTTCTTCTTACCAACTTCTTCAAATAACATCGCCTCTTCCTGTTCTTTCGTTTTCTTTTCTTCCAGAGCAATTCGTTCTCTCTCCAAACGCTCTTTATCCATTTCAATCTCTCTTTGTTTTTCCATCGCAATCTTCTCCGCAATCTCTCTTCTTATGTTTTCGTTCCTCTCACTCGGAAGCTTGTCGTACTCGTCTGGATCTCTGTTCCCCTTCGCAGCTAACGGCCAAAATGGTCTCGGACTCGCTTCGTCGTTGTTATTGCTCGGTCCGCATCCAACGAACGGATGCGCTTTCACGTCGTCGTCCACGTCGTGGTAATCTAAGTCTACGACCACGACGGAAACGTCGTCTCGGTTGTCAAACTTGGCTTTTTGTGACAACTTCACCAAAGCTGCGGCGGCGTTCTGACAGTTCATCTTCCTCGTTTCCGCGCTAACCATCTTTGGCGTCGCTGCGTCCCACAATCCATCGCTCGCGATGACAATCCTGCACGCCATGATCCCTCCTGAAGAAGGATTCGCTCCTCTTTCCAACAAAACTCTGCTAACGTCTGGAGTCGGGATGACGCCGCCTTTCTTCCCGTCTCGATCTCCAATGCTTCTAGAAACCGCCAAACCACCCGGCCAAACTCTCAACGGTCCGACTCCCCGTCTCTCACCGTTGGGACCGTCTTCAAACTCTGTCGGCCGAACTTCTCCACCGCTATCTATAATCCGCTTCCTCTCTCCGTCCGAACAATCCAATCGGTGTTCGTTGCTCAATCTTGACGTCCCTTTCCTATTCGGCACGTCCAAAATCGCCAGCGAATCTCCGACCGCCGCCGTTGTCACGTTTCTCCCGTTCACGATGACCACCGTAGCCGTGCACCCGGAGTGTATGTCTTTTCGCAAAAACTTCTCGTCCAGATTTTCAAACGCCAACTTCAACGCCTGCGGAAGAAGGTACTCGAACACGTCCTCCGGATTCTGTCGCGCGGCGGTGAAAGAAGTAAAAAAAGGTCAGCAAAAATGCACACGCAAAGCGCCCAGACAGAGACGAAAACGACGACGCGCAAAGCGCGGGGGGCGCAAAGCGCGAGAAAGAAGCGCGCGACAACGAGAACACGTTCGCGCGTGCAAAAAGGAAAGAAGAAGAAGAAAAAAAAAAGAGAGAGAGAGAGAGTCTCACCTCGTTCGTTTCCACCACTTTCAGCTTCTCCTCTTTCTTCAACTCTGCTTCTAAACTGTTCAGCGCTTTCAAGAGACACGGCAACGTTTCTTTCGCGCAAAAGTCCGCGCAATCTTTCCCACCGTGTCCATCAAACAGAGACAGGAAGACGAATTCCACCGAACACGCGCGTTCGAGCGCTGCCGTCTCCTCTTCCGTTTCTTCTTCTTCCTCTTCGCTCTTTCGATGACGACGACGACGACGACGGTTGAGAATGCTCTTGGAAACCCATCGCGCGTCCACGGTCGCGGACTCAAAGTCTTCCCCTTTTTGAATCTTTCTGGATTTGGCGAAGCGAACGAACGGGTAGTTTTTCAAGCCTCCGTCGAGGTCTTCGTTCGTCGGTCGCTGTCGATGCGACGCCATTTTAATACGTGCGTGTTTGAGTGGGGGAGAGGAGAGGGTAAGATCGGAGAAAAAGAAAGAGAAAAATGAAGAGATTTGTGTTTTGCGTTGAAACGCTTTTTTTTTACGCGTACAAAAAATGCTACGTATAAATCGATGCCGCTCTGCTAAACTATATATACTCTCTGTCTCTGCTACTTCTACTGTTAACTACTACTGCATGTCGCTGACATCTTCCACGTCCACGTCGCAGGATAAATCCTCCTCCAACTTTGCCATCTCTCTGTCAAACTTCCCTTCCTCGAACGCGCCTTCGATGAGTCGCACCGTCGTCTCGCAAAAGTACATCTCGTCGCCGCTCTCGGCGGACCCGACGGTAAACGGCGAGGATTTAGTATCCATTCGCAACGTTTCGATGTTCAACCCGCAGTTGGATAACGTTTCCGTCACGCGAGCGGTGATGCCTGGGAAATTCGTGGCGCGAATTATCAGTTTTTTGTACCCGCGCGACCTCGACTGTTCCTCGTTTTGCCGCGTCTCCGGCGGCACCTCGCGCACGTCGAACGTAAAGCTATCGATGCGAGTATCCAACGCCTCTTGCAAACGCTGCTTCGTCTCGCACTCTCGCTCTTCCTCTTTAACCTCTTCTTTTACTTCCACGACGGAGCTTCTGATCTTGTGATGATCGGTGTGCGGTTTCACGTTCGTTCGTTTCCTGACGGAAGAGGACTTTTTGACCACGTCCTTCGCGGCGAACGACACCAGCGCGGTGATCGTAAAATCCGGACCGAGTCTCGCCAATCGAGAACTCTCCACGTTGGCTCGAATGGCGAGCATCGCTCGGGAAAATTGACCGTAAATTCCCGGCCGGTCGAGGCCGTACCCGGTGACCACGAAGGACCGCTTGTTGGCATTCGCGGAGGAAGAAGAAGAAGAAGGAAGAGTGGAATTGTTCTTCTCGCTGTTATCGGTGGTGGAGAACGACCATCCTCCTCGATGCCGAGGCGCGTAGTAAAAGTGCGAAGAAGCGCTTTTACTGGAGGGGGAAAGTGTGCTTTTTTTTCTGTTATCCGACGATGATGATGCCGAGGAAGACGAAGAAGAAGAAGAAGATGAGGAGGAAACAGATAACCCTCGAAGCAAAGTTAACGACGACGACGATCTCGTCTCGAACGAAGAAGAGGAGGACGAGAGAAGAAGCGACCGTCGAAGCTCTCCGAGTCCTCCCCCTCTTCGCGCTTTCGTCCACATTTTTTTGAGTGCATTTGGTGCCTTTTCGGACCAAAATTCCCGGGAATTTTCTGAAACCCTAAACCCTAAAAGATTTATTTTTGTTGCCCTTTGGAAATATCTTTCTTCTTCTCACGTCGCACGAGGCACACGATCGACGCGCGACAACAAACGGAAAGAGAGAGAGAGAGAGAGAGAGATTCACAAAGAAGAAGAAGAAGAAGAAAAAGAAGGCTTTTCATGAGCTCGCTCGCTTCGTCTTCTCGCGCCCCCGCGTGTGTCGCCTCGTCCTCTTCTCTGTCCGCATCGTCCGTTAAAAAAGGACGAGGAGGTGGACGGATCCCAGGGAGAGTCGAAGCGTCTTCGTCGTCGTCGTCGTCCGATAACCACTCTCGCGGTCGACCGAATAAGTCGGAGCCGTACAAATTTATGGGCAGGACGGTGAAAGACGATCACGTGTTTGATTCTCGCATGGCGAAAGATTTAGCGTTGGAAGTGGTGTCCGAAGAGACCGGGGTATCGAAGGAAGATTTGGAAAAGAATCTGATGCAACTGAAAAGTTTGTTACCGGAACTGTCGTCGATAATCAGCGCGGACGCGTATCGAGCGTCGCTGGATATAAAACTGGTCGCCAGAAACGCGATAAAGATAAAAGCAGTTTTCGGAGAGTTGCAATCGAACGTGTCGGAGATGATCGCGAAGGATTTACGGTTGGCGTTGGACCCGCGGGCGAGCGAAAGGTGTGAAGAGGCTCTGGCGACATTGACGAGTAGAGGGGAGATGACGAGAGCAGAGGCTGAGAATTTGGTGTTCGCGACGCACAGGTATTGCGCGGCCAAGGAGAAATGCTTGGCGTTTTGCGAGGAGAAGACGATATTGGAGGTGTGCGAGAACGCGAAGAGGATACGAGAGGCGGTTGGTGGGAGCGAGGCGTTTTTAGCGCACAGAGTTTGCGAAAAGGGCGACGCGGCTGCGAATATGCTGTTTGAATCCGAAAAGAATGAAGCTGCGTGCGACGCCGCGAAGCAATTAGTCGAGAGGATGCCGAAAGATTGCAACGTGGCGTTGATGGTGTCGGATTTTCCGAATTTGTTACTCATGGATATCGATCGTTTGTTTTTCGATTTGACAAACGCGTTCAAGTCCACCCCGCCCGCGGAAACGTTACGAAGAGATCCGAGTGTTTCATTCAGGGTGCGTTCGTTTAATAATTCGTACGAAGATGATGGATTTTCCGAAGACGATCGCATATGACTTTCTTCGTTTTGTGGTCTCGAAACTAATTTCTCCTCTCTCTCTCTCTCTCTCTTTCTCTGTACCTCTCTTCTAGTTTGAGAAGAACTCGAATCGCTTTCGGAATTTGCGCTGACGAAGACAAAAAAAATAATAATAAAATCTCTTTCATTCCGAAATGGTATGTATAGTTTGAAAATAACAGCGCAAAGTCCCAAGCGCTCGGACCGGCTGCGAACACAATGCAAGCCGACGAGGACAATTTCGGCCTCATGCGCGAGTTGCCGAATAACAGTCGACGCAACGTCTTGGCCACGGCGTTTGCGGCGTTTCTTTTCGGCGGCAACTTGTCTTTTAAAAGTCCGCAACAGTTTGCGTACGCGTACTCTGATGATTACGAGAAAGACACCTTAGATTTGCTCGCAAAGACAAAGGCGTTCATTGCCAAGCAAAATTATTACGAGGACGTGTACGAATCGTACACCAAGTGGAACTCGAAATATAGCGTTCCTGGCACTGTGGATACGAAGCGCTTCGGCAAGAGTTTTCTTTTAACGACAAAGATTTTCAGTTTGGTAAAAGGTGGACACATCGAAGGCGTGGAGAAAAAAGCGAACGAGTGGGTCAACGTCGCCTCCGCCTTGACCGATGGAACGTTGAACGGCAAAGAAGCGAGAGATACGTACGGCAATCTCGTATGGGCAAACAACGACAAATCCGACCCAAAGAATCGCATCGGTCTTTGCGCGTTTGGAGAAACCGCGGGAACGAAGTTCTTCAACATTGATTGCGATGGATTTTAATATTTAAGGTTCGCGTATGTAGTGATGTTGTACAAATATCAATTCTTTCAAAATTATAGAACTAAATGCGCGCCGTCCTATCGCGAATCTGGCACCGCCGTCTCTCTCCGCCGAGCCACTTCTCCATTGAATATACCGGCGACGTCGGGTAAATTGAGACCATTGAAATCATCCTGCGCTCGACTTGCCAATCGCGCGCTCAATTTGCTCGCAAACTTTGACGACATGTTTTGAATACCCGGCGCGGCTTCTGGCACCAAGCTCATCAACGCTTCGATTTCGTTCGGCGCGAGCATCCTTAAATTGTTAATCTCCGCCTGCGGTAACTGTCTCGTCTCCGCGGCTCTTTCGATCGCTTTGCCCAGGGATGGGACGCCGAATAACTCTAAAATAGACCTCAATAGCGCTAAATTTCTCTTATCGTCCATCGTGAGCGTAATCTTTTCTTGGTTATTCGCCGCTAAAACGGAGAGAAGAAAAGGCAAGTTCAAACCGGGGATTAAAATTGCTCCAGATAACAAGGACGAGGAGGCGATGACCGGCGATAAAGTCGCCAACGCTTTCCAAGTGGCAGTCGCGGTTTGCCTCGATAACGAGTCAGCAGCGCGAACGGCTTCGTCTATGACCAATTCTTGCAAGTAGTTGCCGTTCTCGTTGAATAACAGCTTGACAACATCCTTCGTCGCTGGGTCGATGTTCATCGGCATCTTCGAGGCGTTCATCTCCGCGGTGCCCATACTATTGGTAAACTGCGAAAATCCGGACGAAATCGACCGAACTCTCGAAACTCGCAATCGGTCTGACCCCCCGTAAATGAACGATTTCAACGCTTTTCTCATTCTTGGTGAATCGTCCGATAGTAATCGCCTGGCTATGTAAGGAAAGCACTGATCGACGATGGCGTAGTTTTCATCCGTGCTCAAACCAAGCCCTTCGAGCGTCCCGAACGCTCTCAAAATCAAAACGAAATACGGAGGCAACTGAAGCGGGTATTCTTTCGATAGAGCCTCTAACTTGTTCGATAACTCGCCAACCCGCGAGCTTTGTTGTTCTTGCAACGAGGCGATTTTCGTCGTCGCACCACCTCCCGATCCGTATAAAGTCTCGAGCATCTCCGCGAGCACGGGGACCACTATGTTTTTGTTCTCCTCGGAATCCGCCAACGCCTGCGGGATGAATCCTAAATTAACTAGATCGTCGAGCGTTTTTGAGTATTCTTTCGCAGATAAATGCGCGATGTATTCAACGAAGGCGATGCGTTGTTCCTCGCCGATTTCAGTCATCATGCCGTAATCGAGAATAGCCAATCTTCCGTCTTCCATCAACATGAAGTTTCCCGGATGCGGATCCGCGTGAAGGAAACCGGTTTCTAAGAATTGAACCATGTAGGAATTGAGCAAAGTTTCGACGAGTTTTTTGCGAACAGCCAAAGAGCTTTCCGAGTTATCCATGGCTATTTCCGTTAACTTCTGCCCGACGACCCATTCTTGACAAATGACTTGTCGATCGGATATTTCGCGAAACACGTGAGGAACTTTAATAGCCCCTCGAACGACAGAGATGGAGTTCATATCCTTTTCAAATCGAGACGCGTTTCGTCCTTCGATTTCGTAATCTAATTCTTCCAAGAATCTCTCCGCGGCGACGTCTAAAACTGGGATGAATCCTTCGCATCCGTTGACTAAATCAAACGTTTGTTCCGTCTTCGGAATCGAAGCGAATATGTCTAAAAACGATCGAATGACGAACAAATCAATGCTCACGGCTTCTAATATGTCCGGTCGTTGCACTTTGACTGCCACGGTTCGTCCGTATTCTTCCGTTTCTTCTCCCGAATTCTTCAACGCGCCTTTCTTGAGCGTCGCTTTATACACTTGCCCGATGCTCGCCGCCGCGATGGGTTTATCGAAGCACGAGACGTCCTCGAAAACGTCCTCCAACCGAACGTTTTCTCCAATCGTCCTCTGGATCAACTTTCTCGCATCTTCCGATGGAAACGCCTCGACCTGATCTAATAGCGTCTGAAATTCTTCCAAGTACGCCGGCGGCAACAAATCTGGTCTAATCGCCACCGCTTGTCCAACCTTTACGAACGCGGCGCCTTGCCTCGCGATCAACTCTTTCAGCGCTTTCGCTCGAATAGGCGCGTTCTGCTCCACCGAATTCGACGTCACGTCCCCAATCAACGCGGTCGCCCACGTTAAAATTTCCGCCATCAACCCAGCGGAACGTTTTATCACCGCCAACGGCCTCCTCATCCAATATTTTGCAATCTTCTCGCTGTCGTACACTTTCGGCAACTCGTCGTCTTTCAGCCCGCCTTGACCGAAGAACGCGCGCGCGATAGCCACGGACAACGATCCCGACGCGAACGCGGCAAGCACACCGGTTAAAACCGGATGCGTTCCTACGATCGTTTCCATCGAGTGTAACGTCAAAGGATCGATCGAACGCTCTAAATTTTCCATCGCCGCGCGTAAATTTTCCAAATCTGTGTTGAAGTTTGACGAAGACGACAACGCGTCGATATTTCTGAGCATCTTCTCGCCTTCCTCCGCCGCTCGATTCTGCACCTCTCCAAACCTCCCCGAGAACATTTCAAACGTTTCCTTGAGACCACTCTTAACTTTCTCGATGTCAATCGCATTCGTCGTCAGAGACGACACCAGCGCACCATCGACCGAAGAAGACGCACTCGCGGAAAAAACGCGTGACGACATCTTCTCACTAATCATCTTCTTCTTATTCTTATTAGTATTATTCGCCAACAACGCGCGAGAGGAAGAGGTCCTCCTCCCGGAAATCATCGCGGAAACGGAAGAACACGCGCGAGAAGACATTCTTTCTCTCTCCTCCGTGTGTTTAAACAACGCGCGAGCGAAAAAATTTTAATCGCCTTTCCTTCTTCTTCAGGTAGTATGCCGTATGCGTGTTTTATGCGATTTGTGTGGGTGCGTGGGATTCTTTCTCGACGTGTGTTGTGCTGCAGAGAGAGAGAGACGACGACGAAATTTAAGAGCGTAACACGATGCATGAATGAACGAATGAATGCCATGTGGCTTTTTTTCGCTTTTTTGCTCTCCTTTCTCGTCCTTCTTTTTTGCTTTTCTCTCTCTCTGCCTGTTTGCTTCCCTGTTCGATAAACTCAGCAAACCCCCTAAAATAACGAACTTTTCGTCGTCTCTCTCGCACACCAAAAACAACAACAACGAACGCTTTTGCTTTTTGTTTTGCGGTTTCTCGAGAGAATTTAAGATGCTGCGGCGCATTTCTGCTGCTGCCGCTGCGATCGGTGGTGGCGGAAGAGGAGGCGAAGTGGTGGTCGCTTTTTTTGGAAGGCGCGCTGCTGCGGTTGGTGTTGGTCGTCGTCGTCGAAGATTTTACTCGACGGATGCGTCTTCAGCCTCTTCTTCTTCTTCCACTTCTTCCTCTCCGTCTTCGTGGTTCGCACCGATAGTGGGAACGCTCGGGTTGACGTTTGGGTGTCTCACGTTAGGCATGGAGTATCAGAAAAGGACCGAGAGAGCGATGAGAGAAGCTTTGGGGGGAGATGGAGGAGGAGGAGGAGGAACAGAGACGATGCCGGCGCCGCCTACTCTGCCGTCTTCGAAGACCGAACCGACTACCAGCACTACTTCTACTGCGAAAGAGAAGAAAGAAAAGAAAGAGTCGTCGTCTGGAAATGGGAGTGCACCTAAATCCGAAGCAGATTTACTGTTCAATTTACACAATAAAGCGAGAACGGTGTTCGTGACCGGAACCATAGACGACCGGTTATCGCACCGGGTGGTGGCGCAGCTCGTCCATTTGAACAACGAGAACCCAAAGCTGCCGATTGTTATGGTGATAAACTCCGGTGGAGGAGTGGTTACAAGTGGGTATGCTATATTAGATACCATGAAAGCGCTGGATGCACCGATAGTTACGTACGCGGTTGGTCACGCGGAATCAATGGCGGCGATTTTGTTAGCGGGGGGTGAGAAAGGTCGGAGATTCTGCGCGCCAAACGCTAGGATTATGATCCATCAGCCGCACCATTCGATGAGCGGAATGACGAGTGATATATTGATTAAAGCGACGAAAGCGGAGGAAACGAGGAACGCGCTGACGATGTCGCTAGTGGAGACCACTGGGAAAACGTTCGAGGAGGTGGAAAAAGCTTTAGATAGAAACACGTATCTTTTTGCCGAGAGCGCGAAAGAGTTTGGCATCGTAGATCGAGTGTGCGTGAACTGGAAAGATTTGACGAGTGAGAAAGAGGAGGGAAAGACTGAGGGTAAAAAGGGAGAGGAGAAGGAAAAAATGGTGACGACAACAACCGCCGCCAGTACTTCCCCTCGCGTGAGCGGAGGGAGAGGAATAGGACAAAAACAACAACAACAACAACAACAACAACAGCAAAAGAAAGAAGACAGGACGAAAGGGAAGGAAAAAGCACCACCACCACCCCCACCGCCGCCGCCAGTGACATCGAAAGAACCGAAAGAACAAAAGAAAGAAACGTCGTCGAAAAAGTGAGTCTATATGATATATCTACTTCGGTACGAAGTGCTACAAAAAACTACATCATCTGCTATGCATCGCCATCCACTGCTCTTTGGACATTTCCCTCAACATTCCACTAGAACACTCTCTTCCGATGGTGGAGAAATTTCCGTTGTACGCATGACCTGGGTAGACGACGCAATTTTTATCCAACGATTGCCTGCATCTCTTCATGCTTTCGTACATTTTCTCTACGCTCCCATCGGGCATGTCTAACCTACCGCACGATCCGGGAAATATCGTGTCACCGCTCAACACGATTCCTTGACCTTTCCCAGTCCCAGACTCTATGTCCCCGCTAAATATCAAAACTGAACTCCCGGGAGAGTGACCAGGCGTGTGCATCCATCGCATCTTCTTTCTTCCTATCGTTTGCGTCGAATTGTCTTCGTACATTTGCACTCTCGTATCTTTAATCGCTGGATTATCGCTTAAAATCCTCTCGGCGTCGTGAACCGGCACGTGAGCCAAGAAATTCGCATCCTTCTCATACTTTTCCAAAATACTCGCTAATCCCGGTACCTTAATCCCGAGTGCACTCCAGGGCGCCGGTGGAGTCCCACCAACGTGATCGAAGTGATAATGTGTCGCCACCGCCCCGACTAACTTCATCTTATCATTCTCTACAAATTCTACGATACCTTCCACATCCCAGCACGCGTCCACCACCACGCACTCTCTCGTCTTCGCATCGCCCACTAAATATATGAAATTTTGCATCTGTTTCGCCGCTTGAAATACTTGCATCTCGACCATTTTACTCATCACTCCGCTCGCTTTCACGCACAAGTCTTTTCCAGGGATCAACTGTCGAAAGTAAAACCCGTTGTCCGAAAGAGCCTCGTCCAGAAGCTCTATCCGTTCCTGCAAACGAGTCAACGTCGCTTTGTCGTTCGTTTTCGTCCTCGCGATTTCGTACTGCACCTTCGCGTCAACGAACGATTTCTCCTCGAACAGTGCTTCGGCGAGGCGGAAGTACCCTTTCTCCCAATTTGGCCGCAAATTAATCGCGTTTTTCGCGCGCAGTTTTGCCATTTGCATCTTCGCGAGTTTGAGCTCCACGAGAGAAAGATTCGATTCGATGGCGCCTTTGTCATCGTTGGTGTTGGCAAAAGCCAGCGCGCACTGATATTTTTCTAGCGCGACGGAGAGTTTGTTGGACGCGAGCGCGGCGGCGCCTTCGGCTTTGAGCGCGTCCATTTTTTGTATGTCTGTGTTTTGTTTCGCGCGCGCGGACGATTTGTAACGCTTTTCCACTTCGTCACTTGCTATTAGTTTCAAAAATACATCGTCAAAGAATTTTTCAAAAGAGAGCGGCGTACCGCGGCGAGTACGAACGTGATAAAAAGCGCTACACTGTACGTGGTCTAAATACATAATTCTGCTATTTTCTAATGCAACTATGGTTTAAATCATTTCTTCTTGGCCGTTGTTTTTTTCTTCGCGTTGGAGCCGCGAGTGTTGGCCGGCGTGAGCTTTTTGGGGCTCTTTTTTGGTTGAAACGTCTTCTTCGTCGGCGTCGCAGTCTTCTTCTTCTTCTTCTCGGCGACGGCAGTTTTCGGAGATGAAGAGCCCTTCTTGGTGCTTTTTGCGGCGGCGGCGGCGGCGGCACCGGAGGCTTTCTTCTTCGTCTGGCTGCTTTTCGATTTGATGGTTTGTTTCAACTGCTTCTGTTTCTTTCGCTCCGCTTTGGCTTTTTTAGCTTGCTGCTTTTCGCGCTTGGTTTTCTTAAACTTGTTGTGGTAGCTCGGTGGACTGTTGTTGTTATTTTTGTTGTTGGCGAGAAAACTGTGTTCTGCCGACCATGCGTTCTTGCCGCTGCTGTTCGGAAACGCGCTAGCGACGTGCATGCCACCGGATTCTTCCCACATGCCGTTGAGTTCAGCCACGGTTGGTTTTTTATTTTCGCGCGTGTACGTGTTCGGTTTCGCTCGCTTCTCGCCTTTCAATCGAATCACTTCAGTTCCCGGGCGTTTGAACGTGAACTTCTTACCCCCGCGCATAATGTGAATGGTATTACCACTCTTCGGCGGCTTGAACGCGTTCGCAACTTCCTCTAAAAACTCTAGACCATTCTTCGAAGACATGCTTCGTAAACACTTTTCAAACAACTCTTTCACTTCTTTGAATCGATACGCCGAGGCGGTGATATTTCTGCTCCTTTCCTGCGGATCTTCGCAAATGATAAACGGTCGAGGTCCAAACGGATTCGGCGCCACGTCGACGGAACCGACAGAACAGGTTCCCGTCGGACGCGATGCAGCGATAGCGGTGGTCTCGTAATCGTGCGTGACTCCAAACCGTCGGAAGAAGCCCAAGAGTAAATCACCCAACCCGTCCTTCTTGTTTCGCATAGCCGGCGTGCATTGTTTCAAATGCGAAACGACCAAGGATATCAAGAGGTACCCGCCACACCCGCCCGTAGCGGCGTTATTCAACTTATGGATTTGTAGCAAACGCTTCAAAACCAAAACGAGAGGTTTCAACGCGGGAAACTCGTCCACTTGTTCCCGAATCCACTGCGCGGCGGCTAATCCGTTACTCACGCCAATTGCTAAATCGAGTTTGATGTGCGTCTTTGTCGCGGCATGGTAGGCGTCTAGTTTCGCAATCGGAACTTTTGCCGACGAAATAATTTCTGCGCGTTTACAAACGCCTTTATTTCGCAGGGTCCTCGCAATAGTCCGCAAATGTTGCACCAGCAGCTGCTTCTCGCTTCTCGTGAATCCGCCGCCGCCGCCTTTCACCGACTGCGGCCCGACACCTAAAATGACTAAATCTACGTCCGCGTCTTTCAAAGCCAAACCAGTGGCTCCAGATCCAAATCTGTGGACTTGTGCGAAAGGAAATGTGTACTTTTGTATGGTTTCGCGAACTGTTCGTTCTATCTCGTCTCGAGCGGAAGTCTCGGCTTCGTTTTGAACGTTTTCCGCCGCGAAACGCTCGATGTCGTCGTGCAACGGACATCTCGTGACCATCGCTGCTTCTTCGCCATTCCCACCGAAATACTTTTCAAACAACGCTTTCTGACCATCTTTTCCATCTTCGCCGTAATCTGACTCCGATTCCGATGTATCTGGGTCGTTCGGATCGACTAATCCAAGCTTCCTCTTCTTTGGATTCAAATTCGAACCTTCCGCAGGGGACCGCCCGTTGCTCAGAACCGAACTTGGCCGTTCATCTAGTTCTTTCATGGATAAGGAAATCTCGTCCTCTTCTTCGTCGTCCGAGAAACCGCGCAAATTATACTCTAGGTTCACATCGTCGGAGGATGACGACATCGCATCATCATCGTCTTCTTCGTCTTCTTCTTCCTCCTCTTTCGCATCGTCACCTAAATCCGAAACGTCGCTCTCTTCCTCCACCTCCGGTTTCCCCAGATCCAAAACTTTCTCCACCGCGTCCGTGTACCCCACATAACTCGGCAGTTTCCCTAAATCCCCGCCCATTTCCTCGTACCACTGCCTCGCCTCGACAAACTCTCGAAAACTCTTACTCAAAGCGTTCGGAAACTTGAACGTTTGTTTTCGAGCGACGTGCCAGGTCGGGTATATCCCCGGGTTGCGTCCACGAACGACCGCATAAAAAGTCGGCGCCATCGCGGCCGGTGGTGGCGGCGGTGGTTTCCCCGGCGGCGGTCGAGGAGGCTCGGGCTTCGCTTTCATTCCGAAACAACAAAGCGCGACGACGCTCTTCTTCTCCTTTCGCCGCCGCCCGAAAACATCACTCTTTTCCAAAACTCTTCTTTACACGCACATAAAACGCGGGATCTAAACAAAGCAACCGCAAAGAAGAAGAAGAAGAAGAAGAAGAAGAAGACGTCTTTCGCTCTCTTCTCTTCTCTTTGTCTTCGTCGTTTACCCAACAGATCTCTGGGTCTACGCGCGCGTTCCTTTTTTTCTCTCTCTCTCTCTTTCTCTCAAACGCTCGCGTGATTCCTTTCTTTTGGAACTTTTTGGTGCTCAAAATTGAAACCCTAAATGTTTTGAGTTGTTTTTTGCTTTTTGGTTTTTCGTATCTTTTCCTATCCCAACTGCACACACCCCTAGAAAAAGATAGTTCTTTCGCGGACGAAGAAGAAGAAGAAGACGAATAAAACCACCGCATTTTTTCTCTCTCGTTCGCTCTCTCTTTCTCGCGCACGCGTGCAGGCTCGTGAATTGTAAAAGATGAGCGCACCACGCGCAGCTCTCGGGTGTTCTCCTCTTTTTACCGCAACCGCATCATCGAGGCATTCCAACGTGGCAATTGAAAAACGTTTTCGGACGACGACGACGACGACGACGCGCGTTGAGGAGAAGTGCGGGATTGTTGCGGTGACGAGGAGAAGAACGAAACGATCGGGGGTGTTGTCGCGCGGCGGCGGCGGCGGCGGCGGCGCGCAGGTGCGCGCGGTCATCACGTCGTCGTCGTCGGAATCTTTTTCTTCTTCGACGTCGTCGGAGGAGGATGTCAGAAAGTCAGTCAAGTCCAGAGTCTCTAAAGCGAAGCAAAGAGCGATGGAACTGGCAAAGAAGAACCGAACGATCACTAAGACGAGCGAGACGAGAGATTACGACAAAGAAACGAACGCGGATACAAAGATGGCGGCGGAGACTCTGAAGAGAAGTTTGGATCTCGCGGCGGCGAAAGAGAAGAAGAAGCGGGAGGAATACGACGACGACGACGAAGACCGGAGGAAGAGCAGTAGCAGCGATAGTTTTAGTAGCGCTTCCGAAGACGCCGTCGATGTCGAGGAGGACAACGCGTCGTTGGCGAAAACACTCGAGGCGAAACTCGCGGAACGAGAGAAGAACGTGAAAGTATTAGAGGCGAGAGTTGCAGAGATGGAGATGGAATCGAAAAAAGCGAGCGAGGCGTTGAAAGCGACGCAAAAACAGCTCGAAGAGAAGGAAAAGGAAATGCAAGAAGAATTGAACGATCAGGAAGAGAAAGAAAACGAGGCGTTTGTCGTGCTCGAGAGAGGGTTTCAGTTGGAGATGGAGAGTCTGGAGAAAGAGATTGAAAGTTCAGAGCGAGAGGCGACGAAAGCGCGAGCGGAGATGGAAGAGATGAAGAAAAAGTTAGAGATGGAGATCGCGCGGGAGAAAGAGACGAACGACGAGTTGAGGCGGGAGATTGAGAACTTAAAAGTAACGCAGACAGACGACGCATCCGGAGAAATAGAGAAGAAGATTCGCGAAAATGCGCAATTGACGGCGGAAATCAACGTGTTAAAGGATAAAGTGGATCAAATGATGGCACTAGAGACGGAAGTGACGCGATTGAAAGAAAAGGAAGCGTTAAACACGTCTTTAGAGAACGAGATCGAACGATTGCGAGTGGAAGTTGCCAATAATAAACTCAACGACTCAGACGCCATCATCGATGAAAGAGAGTTATCCGCACTCGTCGACGAAAACGCAACTTTGAAAGAGGAAATCGGAACTTTAAAAGTAAAGGTTGAAAGTTTGCAAGAGTCGTTGAAGACGACAAAAGCAACTATAGATGTGTTCCAAGCGACGACTGAGAGGTTTGATTTAGAAACGAGTGAACTCATGGACGAACGCGAAACCCTGGTGAACAAAATTGTCGACTTGGAACGCTTGCTCAAGGAATCGACGGAGGAGCAGAAAGTGTTGCAACTTGCACTCGAGGACAAGCAGAAAGAGATTAGTAAATTGAGAGCAGAGCGAGAAGGAAAGGCGGCAACAGTCTCGGTGCCATCTTCGCCGTCGTCATCGTCGGGAATTGGCGTCGTCATCAACCGTGAAGACGAAAACGAGCTGCGTCGCCAAGGCGTCCCAGTAGGGGACGAATTAGACGCCTTAGCGAAAGATGCCGGAGATCGCGCGTATCAAAAACTCCACGACCATCACGCGGAAGCGATAAAGCTAGAAGCTGTTCGGATAGTTGACGCGCGAAATACCGCAAAGGATTCCGTCAAGAAGTTTGACAACGCGTTTGAAAGCGTTCGAAACGTCTACGCGTGCACTTCGAGACCGATCGCCGGGAAGAAAGTAACCATTTTGTACAATCGAAAACAATTACTCGCGAACGATAGCGCAGTTTCGAACGAGGAAAAAGCTATGTTTGCGATGATTGGATATAACGGTTGGAGTCTTCAGCATGCCATCAAAGTAGATTTGCAACCGATTCAAAACTTCCACTCTCCTCCGGTCAACCACGATCAAGAAAAGTGCGATTGGTGGGAATTCGAGTTGGATATTCCGAGCGAAGCGATGGTGATTGATTTCGTCGTCGGTGATTCCAAAGGCAAATTTGATAACAACACTGGGAAAGATTATCACATCGAAGCAGCTGCAGAGACGGATGAATTCGTCGAAGATGACTCGAGAGATGCGCAAATCGAGCGCGAGTATCGAGCGGTTGCCGAGCAGAGGAAAGAGAAAAATGAAGAAGAATTGGCGTTTGCGAGAAAATGCGCGGAAAATGCTGTGAGAGCGAAAGCAGCTTTACTGGCAAAGAAGGCTGTATCTTCCATTCGAGGCGAATTTCGCGTTTTCACGGATCCATTGCGACCAAAAGCTGGCGAGCAGGTCACAATTAGGTATCGACCAGATGGTGGGCCGTTGACGTTCGCTCGAGCCATTTACGTCGATATAAACTTTAATCGCACGCAAAATCATCCTTCTAAGATGCAAAAAGTTGACATGCGCGCGGGAATGAACGGGGGTGTTTTAGAAACGACCATAGATGTGCCTCTGGACGCGCATGTAGTAGATTTTTCGTTCAGAGACAACGGGATTTTCGTGGATGACAACGAAGGCGCCGAGTACCACTGCGACGTCATTGGTGCTTCAGGAGTAGCACCGAAGTTACGAATCGCGCACTTGGCGGTCGAAATGGCACCGATTGCAAAAGTTGGCGGGTTAGGTGACGTTGTCACCGCTCTGTCACGTTCGGTTCAAGAACAAGGTCACCAAGTGGACGTGTACGTGCCGAAATACGATTGCATGAACTACAAAGAAATCGAAGGGTTGCGTAAAATCGATCAGTTTCATTACGGTAACGACGTGGTTAACATTTACCAAGGTTTCGTAGAGGGTGTTCGAGTAACATTTATTGATCCAGAATGCGGTCACTTCCGAGTCGGGTGCATATACGGCCGAGGAGACGACCACATTCGATTCGGATACTTCTCGGACGCATGCGTAGCGTACATGAAACGGGCCAACTGTTTCCCAGACGTCTTGCACGTTCACGATTGGCAAACTGCGCCGGCATTATGGAGTCCAGAGAGACCAAAAACTACTGCTACGGCGTTAACTATCCACAACTTACAGTTTGGACAAGATCTCATACGTCGCGCAATGATTGAGTGCACATTTGCCACCACGGTCTCCCCTACCTACGCGGAAGAAATTAAGCATCACCCATCGATTAACGTCATCCCAGAGAGCGAATCTTGGAAGTTCAAAGGCGTGCGTAATGGTATCGATAACGACATCTGGGATCCATCGAACGACGAATTTTTACCACTGCGATACGACTGGCAAACCTGCAAAGAAGGTAAACGCGAAGCGAAACTCGAATTGCTCAAACGCATGCGCATGGACGAGACAGATTTTGAGTCGAAACCTATCGTCGCGTGCGTCACGCGTTTGACCGAACAAAAAGGCGTCCACTTGATTAAAAAAGCATGTCGATATGCGCTCGAAAAAGGCGCTTACTTTGTCCTTCTCGGCTCTGCCCCGGACGATCGCATTGCGCACGATTTTGCAAACCTGGCCAACGAGATGAAATCCCAACACCCCGGTCGTGGTGGCTTCTTCTTCTCTTACGACGAGCCTTTGTCGCACCTCATCTACGCCGGCGCCGACATCTTTTGCGTTCCTTCTATGTTTGAACCGTGCGGTTTAACGCAAATGATTGCCATGCGTTACGGCGCCGTACCTTTAGTTCGAAGAACCGGAGGTTTACGAGACACCGTTTTTGACGTCCAACTCGACCCGGCTCGAGCCGCCTCCTACGGCAAATCCTGCAACGGGTACAACTTCGACGGCGAACACGAACAAGACATAGAATACGCGCTCAAACGCGCCTTGGGCGACTACTTCGATCGCGAAAAATGGGACCAAATGAACCTCCCGTCCGTCGGCATGCGCCAAGACTGGTCTTGGACCGCTCCCAGCGAACGGTACATCGATCTCTATTGGAACGCGAAAAGGAAAGCCAACAGACAACAGTGATGAGGAGGAGGAGGAGAAGGGAGATGAGGAAACTTTTTTTTTCGTAGCGCGTATTGTTGTAATACTAGTTATATATATATATATGCTGAATGCCGCCCGGCGTCTAAACGGCTCGCGCGCGGTTTGGTTTTTGTCGTTTTGAAGAGTTGAAGAAAACGTTGCCGTTCGTAAAAAAAAGGGTGCCTTTCAAGTCCTCATTAAAAGACACACGCGCGCACACAAACACACAAACAAAACGATGCCGCTCATATACGCCTTCGTCGCGTTGACCAAAGGCCAAACGAAAACTATTTTGGCCGAGTACACCGCGTATTCCGGGAACTTTTCCACCATCGCCACGCAGGTACGCGTCGAAAGACCGCGCGATACGTGAAAGATCTCTTCTCTCTTTGTTCCTCTCTCTCGGGAAAAGCGCAGAGTAGTAAACGGACACTAAAATTTGACTCGTATAAACAACTGACTTTGCACACATAATTCTCCCACCCGTGACGCAAACAGGCTTTGGATAAAGTCCCTCAATCGGACGCTAAGTTCACCTACAACGCGGACAAGCACACGTTCAATTATTTAGTCGACTCTGGCTTTACCTATTTGGTAGTCGCGGACGACGATTGCGGGAGACAGCTGCCTTTTCAATTCTTGGAGAGAGTGAAACAAGTCTTTGCGCAAAAATTCGCGAGCTCGATCGGGGATAGCGTGAACGCGCACAGTTTGGACAGAACGTTTGGACCTACGCTGAAGAAGGAGATGGAAGAGGCGATGGCGATGGATCAGTTGAGCGGTGGTGGTGGCGGCGGCGGCGGCGGCGCGAGTACTAATATTAAAGTCGCATCCGTGCAGCAACAAGTCAGCGAGGTGAAGGAAATTATGATGGATAACATCGAGAAGGTTTTGGATCGAGGGGAGAAGATTGAGGTTTTGGTTGATAAGACAGAGGCATTGAGATTTCAGGCGGATAATTTCCACAAGCAAGGGAGAGCGTTGAGAAATCGCATGTGGTGGAATAATTTGAAGATGAAGTTGATTTTGTTATTCTTCGTGCTCGGTGTTGGGATAATCATCTTCTGTGTATTTTGTTTCGGAGGGGAGAAGAATTGCACAGAAAAGAAGAAGAAGAGCAGCGAGGAGGCGGCGAGAAGATTAGCGAGAAAGCTTTTGATCTTCGCCGGAGTTGGGGGTGTTGATGGAGATACAGGGATGCAGATTAATGGAGCGGAAGCTTGATGGAGAATAATGGAGTGGAAGCTTTTCTCTTGGAAAATTAGAAAAACGCGTACAAAAAATCGCTTTCTTGTAAAACACAATTTTGTTTATATATACCCAGTACTTATACATACATAAATACATACACGATGTGAGCTATACATTCGTGTTGTCTAATGATAACGTTGCGCTAATGACTGCTAAAATTGACCCCGTCATTTTACTACTTCATTGACGGTTGCGAACTCGACAAAAAAGTTTCTTGCCCTGATACTGAAGCGCCTTCTCCAGATTATCGTGTCGACCATAATCGAACGCTCTTCTCGCCGCTTCGACGATGTTCGCATGCCACATTTCAAATCGAAAGGCTAATCTTCCATCACGCGTTTTGCAGTTTGCAGTCATCGGTTGGCCGTCGACTATTTTGGATAAATTGAACTGCGCAACACCTAAATCGCAAATGTACTTTGAAAAGTCTATCTGCGCCTGCCAGAAGCAAAACGTGTACACGTTCTCGGTGTCGAAAACGGGTACTTTTGGTACCGAGTCCGTTAGATTAGACGACGAATTTTTCTTCAACTGCGCTGCTTTTATTTGCTTGAGGTGTTTCAAAATGAACTTGCGCCTTTCCGCGTGGCCTAAATCATTTGGCATGTACTCCAACAGACTCGTATCTTCAATCGCTGCGCCGGTGACATCAGGTTCTTCGCCTGGTTTTGAAACGCATATCGTTTGGGCAGCTAATATTAAAGGAGCTCTAATGAACGGTCGAGCGTCCGAAGGTGAGGATAGGGCCATGGTATATTTCGCGCCAAACGCTTGACACACTCTCGTGGCGAGCGCGAGTAACCATCGCGAAGGTAAATTAACCATCGGTCGAATCATGTATTGGCCAAACATTAAATCGTCAATAGGGACTGGTTCTTTGAATTTACCTTGAATACAGATTTGTATTTTTCTCGCTTTCCCGTTGAAGATTTCTTCTGGCGTCGAGGGAACATTTCGTATGAAAAATACGCTCTTGCCGCTGAAGAGTTCTGATTCAAAGTGAAACGGTCTTTGCAACGGAACATCTCCGGTTTCTTTTTGTCTCTCGTTGACTGTACTTCCAACGAGTCGTTGGAACGTACTGAGAGGAGATAAACGCACGCCAACGTCCCCGTTTCGACTTTCTTTCCAGAATTCGACATCTTCTTCGCTCGGCGGTGGCGAAGCGTAGTCTTCTGGCATAGTTTTCGTCGCCTCTCGTGCGCTGAGTTGCGGCTCGGTGCTGCTTCGTCGCAATTTCGACGATAACCGTCGACTGACGTTACCGACGGAAATGACGCTCGACGTGCGCTCGAGAAGGCTAGGGTTTGCCGACGTTGATGGTGACATACCATTACCTCCGACGCCGTATCTCCCCCCTTTTGCGCTACTGTTGTTCGTTCCTTCTCCCTCTTGTTCTTCTTCTTCCCAGGCACCGACGCCCGTCATCTTCAAACTCGTCTCTTCGTTGCTCTTCTCCAAATCGGAAGAATCCATGAACATGTTCGAAAGCATTTCCCCACCATCTTGCAAGAACAAGCTCACAATCGCCGCAAAAAGCGCTACGATAGCGGTCACTTCCAACGTCCTTGATACTACGAAAGCCGTCATGCCGAATTTAAAAGTATAATCCACGGATGCCTCTCCGAAACCGCTCATCTCGACTGCGCTCATGTACATCTTCCTCTGATGAAATACCATCAGCAAAACCCCAATCGCCAACGCGACGACGGCGGACCGCGCCCAGTGCAATTGCGTCCGAATGGCTATGATGATCTTTTCCGCTCTTTCCATATTCGCCGCCGTCTCTCGCGCTAAAAATCTCACCCCGCTCTTCGTATCCTCCGTTTGACTCGCCAAATTCTTCATCTCTTCCACCATCTTCCCCAACTCTACGCTCAGTCGCACGAATCTCTGCGTGGATAAGCCGCTGTTGTTCTCGACCGCACCTCTCATCGAAGAAGGCTTCGTCGTTACATTCTTCTCGTCCACAAAGTTATACCTGTACAAAAAGCTCCTATTCGCGAACCCGCCTCTGCGCTTCAGCGGCACTATCATGTTGTGTTTTACAAGCGTATTTCCCAACTCCACGCACTCCTGCAAGTTATTCCTGATTTTATTTGCTAGCATCCATTGAACCGCTACGCGTCCAGTGAAGCAGTTGCGGTAGTTTCGTAATTTGCGTCGGTGCGTCGAGCTGACGATTTGCGTGCTCATTCGCACCGTCAACTGAAACAGTCTGGCGATTTCATCTTGCGAAGCTGCTCCCCTCGAGATGGCGTCGACGTCGTCGTTGAGAACTTCCTCCTCTTCCTCGGAAATTTCCGAGCCCGTGTAATCGGAGAAGTCAGATTTGTAGTAGTCGGCGTGCGACTCTCGAGCGGTTTGAAAGGTGTTGTTCATCGTCGTCGCGTCGTTGTCGTCGTCGTCGGTGGCACCCTTCCTTGCCGTTGCCGTCGATGAATAATTTTCACCAAACGTGATTTCCCCAGAGGATGGCCCTCGACGATGATGATTCTGTTTTCGAGAAGACGGCGAGGACGGGGCGGTGAACGGCATCGCTGCAAACGCTTCTCGTCGCGAGATTCGCGCGGGACCTTTATTTTTTCTTGGTGATGATTGAGCGCGTGCGAAAGGCAGAGTTTTGAGTGGAGGTTTTTAGTTTGACCTTTTTGTTTGGCTTTTCGTTCCTAGAGGAAAGACGAAAGAGAGGGAAAAAGCCTCGAGCGCGCGCGGGTGATGGGTACCGAGAATTCACGTCTTTTCGGGCAAAATGCGATGAAATGCGAACTCTATGTGTATATATATATATATATTACGCGGTGATTAATAACAGATAGATATAAAAACGATAGTAAGCGCTTCACTCTCTCTCTCTCTCTCTCTTTTAGCTCTTTCGCTCTTTACTCGGACTTTTCTTCCTCCGAGGGAGCAGCCGGTTGAGTGTAATCCATCACCCGCATCACCGGCTCTTCCGCCGGAGCCTCGGCAACTTCCGCGACGACTTGCGCGGGTTCTTCAGAGCTCAGCTCTCCCGGCACGGTGCCGCCCCACGCGGCTCGCTTCGACGCTTCGATCATGTCTTCGCTCACGACGTCGTTCATCGCGCCCTCCGCCATCGCTTGACTCGCCTTCGCTTGCTCCGTCATCTCAAACTGCACGCTCGCGTTCATCTCCTTGATCCGCTCTTCCTCTTCCACGTTCACTTCTCTAATTGGCGGCGGCGTGACTCTCTTTTGCGGCGCTAACGGTTTGGTGATGTCGTCGATTCCGACTTCGTTCGACAGAGTCTCTTGAAACTCTTGAGAGACTTGCTGGAGCTCTTGAATCGTAGGCTTGAATGCCCTCAACGTTTCTCCTAACCCTTTGGCCAAATCGGCTAAACCTTTCGGACCAAACACGACTAAAGCGACAACGCCAATGACTAACGCTTCCGGCGCGCCGACGCCAAAAATCGACGCGGAGACTTGCAACGATCCTCTCTTGTTGTTGTTGTTGTTATTCTTTCTGTAATTCGATCGATTTTTTCCAATCGAGAACTGCGTTCTCGCTCCCGGTAAAAATGCCGACGACGATTGCGTCGTCGAACAGCAACACCGGCGAGAGGAAAAGGAGGTGGACGTGACTGGCGCGTGCATGGTCGCCGCGCGGAGCATTTTTATTATTTATGTGTGTATATATATATTCGACGCTGTGGAGTGAAGCAGAGGTTCTAAGGATCACATTTTTCAGATTTTTTTTTATTGTGTATTTAAAAAATACTCGCGCGAACTATGCGCCCCGAGCGCACGCGCATGTCTCTCTCTCTCTCTCTCTCTCTCTCTCTCTCTCTCTCTCTCTCTCTCCCCCTCTCCCTCTCTCTCTCTCTTTCTTTACCTTTCTTTCTCTCAAACGATTCTCAGCGAAAACGGCAACGTTTTCTGCGAGAGAAAACTTCAGGCGATGTTTCCCGTCGGAGCTTCCGTTTTCTTCACCACGGATTCGCCTTTGCCGGGACTGGCGATGCCGTAATCGACTTCGCCAAAGTTTCCCATGGGAATGAGTTCTTTTTCGTACGTGGTGTTCGTGAGTTCACCGGCGGCGGCATAAACCGCAGATAGGGCAGTCCAGATGCCCCAACCACCGGTGAATTTCATGAGAAAGGAATCGCTGCTCTTTTGCTCCGCCGCGGAGAGGAGGACGAAGAAGAAGGTGAGGTTGAAGAAGAGCAACGCGATGGCCGCGTTGATTTTAAACGTCTGGATGAGTAAGATGAACGTGACCACGGCCCATGCGGCGGCGTAGTACGATAACGTGTTGGCGTCTGGAATGAACACGCCCGTCGTTTCCATAATTTTCCACACGCCGTACGAGAGCCAAAACCCACCGTACACGCAAAACGCGGTCGCCGAAAACTCGTTGTTTCGAATAAACTCGATGATACCGGCGAGAAACTGGACGACGCCGCCGAAACCAAACGCGAAACCTACCGTCAAGGCCGCGTTTCGATCTTTCTCGGCGATGGTGGTCAAACCCGCCGACAAAATCGCAGTTGTCGTGCCAAACGCGAGGAGCCCAAGCGGCGTGGCGTTTGCAATCGGACGGTAACTCGATGACGACATGTTTTTTCAAGTTTGTTTCGTATCTGGAGGAGGTGGAAGGAAGGGAAAGGAGTTTGTCAGTGATAAACGATGAACGAGATTTGCACATCGATTTGGCTCAGAACACATTGCAATCACGTTTAGTTCAGCATTTAGTTACATCAACATCATCGCCAACGAAAATCTCTCTCTCTTTTTTCATTCACCTTTCCCTCACGAGCGCAAGAGATACAAAAAAAAAAGAAACTCGCGGGTTTTAGGTGGCTTGCGGGACTCAGGTTCGTGGAAGTATGCATCAACGCGTATCTTCAGCCTCTTCTTCTGCAGCCAGACGTGAAGTCTTTCCGTCGTCATCACC